>Ga0307513_10000349_pt1 | contig 67216 bp, 77 predicted proteins | sample 15_EM_MG_FD_202174 | JGI IMG/M metagenome (GOLD analysis project Ga0307513, IMG submission 202174) | Populus trichocarpa ectomycorrhiza microbial communities from riparian zone in the Pacific Northwest, United States - 15_EM | ecosystem: Host-associated > Plants > Roots > Unclassified | place...
ACATCAAAACAATGTAAACGTTAGCATACCCTTTGCTCTATACCTGCCTTCTTGATGATCTTGTAAAGCACCTCAGCGAGATGTTCGCCGGTGTGAGAACCCCGAATATGTCGAAATGCGAGCAATCCAGATCTCAAGATTAGTTGTTTCCTTCGCTCGTTGCGCACAATAAAATGTGCCGTAGCACCAAGAAATGACATAAGCTTTGGGGTTGACCATCCATCGGTTGTAAGTGATACACGACCCAAAGACCTCTACGGAATGTTGTGTGATCAGTGACGGAACGTTGGCATGCTCAACACGTTCAGCGTACCTTCATTTCCTGGTGAAAATCTTCTCGCTCCTTTTTCCATGCTTGAATGATGCCCTCCGTGAGATGTGTCCGTTTGGGAATCTCATCATCAGTAGCGCGGCCCTGGCCAAAGTACAGAAGAAGCTTGCGGAAGCGAGGACTCTCAACTACGTTGATTGACTGTGTAGTCTGGTGAGCGGCACAAGAAAAGTTGGGATGATCGAAGGCAAACCTCGTCATCACCGGCAATAAATTCCTGGAGGTGCAACATGACACCCTCTCGCGTAAATGGCTCTCCATCCCAACTCAATGGCTCTGCTGTTGGTCTCTTCCGGGGAACGCCGATACGGTCGCATTCAGCATCCCATCTGAGACCGTGTTTCTCCTGGAAGTGCCGGCGAAGTGTTGACGTCGGGGAGGTTTGTTGTCCGTTGTTGAACAGCTTCCAAATCTTGATGTTGCTCTTATCATCCCTGAGTTGTATAATTAGTTTTTGGGTTGGCGAATAGATAATAAAGTTTACCCAAACTCGGTGCAGATTTTACAACCAACCCACGCCGTATCTGGCCGTGTATCCAGGTAAGTATTATAGTCGTTCGGCCACTCCGCAGCTGGAACATCCTCGTTCGTCTGGACGGCCCGGGTGAATGCCCAGATCTCACAAGCGGAACCCTTCCTCCCGGTAGACTTAAACACAGGGGGTGGATCCGGGGTCGATCGTTCTGTCTGTTCACTCGGACTCCCAGGTATCGGTCCATACCCGCCTGCTGCAGCTGAGTCAGAAGAAGTTGTTCGCTTGCGCTTGCGTGAAATGGGTGGGGGAAGGGGGTCAGGGGGAGTGCAATTGGCAGGAGGGTGATTAGGGGGGGGACAATCGGGAGCCCGGAAGTGATCAGGGAGGGAGGGTAATGGAGGGCCAGTCTGCCCAGGACCTCGCAGTGGCTGTGATGGAAAGCAGCCTTGTTCAGAGCGATTCCACGCGTTGAAATCTTGGAGTGCCTGATCAATTGAAGGTGGCACCGCTCCTATGAATGAGAGGCCCCCTGGATGATGGGTGCGATGGTAGACACCGCTAGTTTGGACCGGCGAGGGACTGGATGGGGCGGTTGGTGGGTCCCACAACATGAGAGCGCGCGGAGAATCAGTAGGGACCCGGTCTGCTGACTAACGTAGGAGAACCTCCAAACTTGGGAGATTCCCTGTAGTCCGTAACTATTTCGAACGAAAAATCAATCCGGTGTTTAGGAATTATTCCACATGGCCATCGGTTGTTTCCGGTGGTCGAGCTCAGTCTTCCGATGTGAGTTGATTGGCTCAGCTCGGCTTGGCTCGGCTTGCGGCAACACTACACGGGAGACATCGAAGAATCGTACCCACTGTCCGGATTTCAAAATTTCAAACTCTACTCCGGCGGGACCTACTAAACCAAAAATCCCCTTCACACGTCCATATCCACAACGACCGGGATTCAATATACTCGAACATCCAATCCTCAGGGCGTAAGTGTGAAAAGAGATAGCACCCGCTTTTGGGCTGATACGACTCACCCTCACACTGTGCAGACCACAACAAACACGAGATCCTTACAGACGAACATCCAGTATTTCAAACACCCAAACCCCTCCGGTAAAGTACACATCCCACTTTTCACCCCACCCCACCATAGCACACACCCACACCGGTGCGATCACCGGAAACAGCCAGAATGGCACATGGCCACCCGGGGAACAACACGCGCCTCCAAAAAAAATAGCCGCTCTCGGGTTCCACCCTTCAAGGGGAAGAAGGAGAGAGAGAAAAGGGAGAGGGGGGAAGGTTATGTACTCCCCACAACGAGGATAGACTTTTTTAACCTTCAAAGTTTTATGAAATTCCCCATCCTGAGCGAAACCCCGGTCGCGACGCCGCCGCAACTCGGTAGCCGCATAAGTAGCCGCTGGAAACACCACATGCGCCTCACCCCACACACCTTCCTTCCACCTATGGACATCCTTCCGATCTCAGTCCCTATACCCGGCCTACCCCTTTAGGATCCAAAACCCGAAAAGTTAAACCCAAAACCGGTTCGTCGTCTTCATCGAGATCCGTGGCTTTGGGCCGACGCGGAACCCCAAGATCCAGGATCGTGCAAGACCATCAAAGAAACACGCGTCAGAGGGGGACGAAAGCACTTTTCATACGAGGTGTATATTGTATATATCTCAGAGGGTGAGGAAAGACCATGGCCATAACATATAGACAGAGACACGAGATTTGCAAAGTATAAGGACTACACAGGAATCAAAGAGAAGTTGGGGGAGGGAGGGAGGGGGGAGGTTGGTCAAGAGGGTGAGGAGGTGAGAGGTACAAAACCAACTTTGTTGTCCAAAGAATCAAGAAACGGGGGGGTTTGGCGAGACGAAGCGAAAACAAGAGCGAGGTGAGAGAGGAAGAAGGCCGCGTATTTCAAGAGTCATACAACCGTGCATCAATCATGCGAAAATACAAGTCGATCGCGGGTGAATAGGAGACGAGTAGCCCGCGACACGTACCAAACTGCAGAAGAAACAAACAAGCGAGGGTCACCGTTACCGCCTCGTGTAATGATTGTTCTGAGGAACGGCCTGCGCCCACTGTTGTCCCCCTTGTTGTAGAGAGTTCTGAGGAGGACCTTGACCGCCTTGGGGTTGGGTGTATCCATAACCAGCGGGGCCCATCATCGGCTGTCCGGCGTAAAGATCTGGTTGAGGTTGACCAGGGTAAGGTGAAGGATGAGCGTATGTGTTCTGGGGCGCTTGATGTGTCGGATGGGGGTGGGTGTGGGATTGTGGCGGCGAACCCATAGTCATCTGGGGTGGCGCACCAGATCTCTGTCCAGGAATATTCATCGGAGGAGCAGGTGCAGGGATCGGTGCATTAGGCGAGTGAGGGGACTGGGGTGGAGCGGCACGGCTGTTCGTAGTAGAATTGTTACTGGGGGGAGGGTTCGACGACTGAGTCGCGCCAGAGCCGCGTCTACGACGTTTATTGGCCCTATCCGCCTCATCACGTTCAGCATCCTCGTCTTTCTGTCCACCAGAACCGATAGAGAGCCCCCCGGTAACGTTCGTCTGGGCGGCGGTCGCCATTGGCTGCGGACCCGGGGCACCTGACCGATTGATAGTCGACCCGACTGGCATCTGCGATGGCAGCTGACCGTGGGGCGCGTTGAGACAGGCTTGGATTAGGTTCTTGCCCTCCGGTTGGGTGACAAGCGGCTGAAGCTTTGCGGTCGTGAAAGTGTACACTAATCCGGTTTCAGACACGACGAGTAACAGTACTTGAGTTCCAGTCAAAGTCGAAAGTTCATAAGCCTAATAATAATAACAACGCGTTGCGCGACGCGTCAGCCCCACATACATACACACCCCAGCTAGATATTCGAGCGCACCTTCTTCATGATACCAGCCTTGCGCTTGGAAAAGGTGATGTGTCTCCTCGACTTGTCCTGGATAAACTCGATCTTGATTTTCCTACGACCGGCCTTCTTATCCTTCTGACGGCCGCCTTCCTCCTCTTCTTCATCGTCGCCACCGCTGTCGACGGCATCGTTGTCTTGGATGAAGGCGTTGTCGCCGACGGGAGGGAGGCCGTCGTTCCTGGGGTCGGGACGCGGACGCTTATTTTGTCCAGAAGTGGATGTGACGGGATCCGGCATGTTGTTATGGAGGACGAGAAAGGCAAGTGGGACAAGGGTGTGCCCAAAGAGGGAGGACGGTCGACGCGCGGAGTCGGAAAAAAAGGGCGCAAGAAATCGCGTGGGCGAGGAGCTCCTGGGGTGTCCGCAGCGACGAGACGGAGAGAGCGGCGCGAGGGAGAGAGGGAGGAGGGAGGGGAGGGAGGATGAGCAGAGGGACGGAGAGGACGATGGGATGGCGTGGGCGAGCCTTCTGGAATGGGAAACTGTTCCTTGTTGGGAGACGACGACCAAGTTGGGCGAAAAAAGAACAGGCGATCTATATAAGTAAGCAGCCATCTCTCAAATCACATCCCCTTGCATCCGTATATGGCAAATCCCATCATTTTTCATTCTCCGACCCAATACAGTCGTCCGCAAATTATTTTATTGATCGCACTGTCCTAACGCTCTCCCAATTCGACCGAGTCCTCCTCTGGCTTTGCGTCCCCTCTCTGCCCGACGATGCCCACCTTTGCCATGGACACGATTGCGATCAAACACGCTGCAAGGGAGAAGCCCGGTGGGATGAAAGGAGAAGGGGTGCATCAGTCACCTGCCAAGTTTAGAATAACACATGCCGTAATCAATCACGACCTTCTCAGGCTTTCCCTGTTTGGGACGAATGGGGGACCCGAGGGAACCGCCACAACACAAGGGACAAAAGAGCGCAGGGCCCAAAGAAGGAAACGAATACGTCAACTCACCCATCACACCAAACGCGAAGGCCCCCCAATTTGCGTCCTGATACGCGTGCAACTGTGCAGCCCGCGGTGCCGCGTCTGACCCGGACACGTCCAAGTCCACTCCAAGCGATAGTGAATCCCTCTCCAGAACGGTGTTGTAGACGATCGTCGTAATCGCAAGCCCGAACGCGGTCCCAAGCTGCCCAAAACAAGTTAGCGTCCTTCTCCCGGCTTGTATTAGAGTAGAGGGCTCCTCGGAATCAAACAGCACGGAACCAAACGAGGAAATGGGATCAACGAGCACTGGCTGCTGAAACTGCCCAAGCACCACATCGATCGACATCAGCTCGTGCCCGATGCTTCCATCGGACAAAGAGGTCATCTGAGCGCCGTCACGACAGGGCGAGGAGACGAATCAGGAAGAGGGGGGCACACGGTCAATGCATACCTGAGTCATAACAGTGAAGAGCGCTCCCGCCACGCTCTGTTCGTGGGGAAGAGCACACTTGGCGATGAAGAGCGTCCCACTCGAGAACACAAAGTCCGCTCCGAACACGACAATCACCGCACTAGGGAACCCGTACGACCAATAGGATTGGCCATCGTGGACGAGCGAGAAGAATATACTACCGAACGCCGTCAGAAGGGTACCGACACCTGTGTGGACGTTTAATCCCCCCCACAGCAGATGGCAACGAGCAACTCCCACTTACCCATTAAGTATACGACCGGAACCCTTCCGACCAACAGAGCAATTAAGACGTTGCATGCGATGCCTGTCACGAAACTAGGCAATAGCCGAACCATTGTGAGGATGGGCGAAAGTCGAAGATAGCTCTGATAGAACAACTACAAATGGAGGGAGTGTAAGGTTCATCACATAACATATAGCACGCCCGGGTCACGGGTACTCTTACCTGAACCTATACGCCCACAAACAAGGTTCAAGATCAGCGGCAGAATGAAGAAAGAGAGGGGGACACCACGCACCCAGAAATTGTTGGCCAAGAATGAACACCACGTCAAGAATACGATGAGGAGAATTGCAATGAACCGCCCATGAGCGCGGAACCACAAATTGCCAGGAATGAGCGGAGGGGGTTGCCACCAGGCCGTCGACGATCCCCTCGCGGCTTGGGCTGCGTGGACCCTCGAGAGGTATGCGTTCCAAATGAAGAATAAGACGGTCAAGATGATGCCGGCCACAAGACACCCGATGATGTCTGCATATGACAATGATGAAAAATTAACGTCAGCGCTCAAATGCGCGGATCCGTTGACGAAGCCAAGCGACATTGATACTTACAGGGGGTGCGCCAGCCTTGAGGAGCAATGGCGCCATCGCTGAGCACGAATATTATGAGCACGAGTCCGCACGTTATCAATGCGGAACCAATCCAATCCACCCGTCTGTCTTTCTCGTCGGACGGTTGGTCAGGATCAACGGTGAGGGCACCTCCGACAGCAATCAAAAAGGCGATTCCTGCCGCAACATAGTAGACGGATCGCCAACTTTGACTGTACTCGCGACATCAGCCATCTTCATCATCCATCGAAATGAGGCAATGGAGGCTCACTCGGTCAGTTCCACGACAACAGCACCTATTGTTGTTCCAAACACGGATCCTGTGGTTCCCACGGACACAAGTCAAGCCGCCGGTTCAGAATCAACGGATTGCAACATCGCGCTCACCGATCGGCGCCCCCGCTCCAAAAGTGGCAAAAGCTGTTGATCGGGCCTGAGAAGGAGGGAAGGATTCCGCCAGAATCCCAATCTATGGATTTCCAGAAAAAGGGTGAGCCAACCCAATTCTATGGTCGCCGAAACGGGAAAGTAGACGCACGGCCGCGGGGATGATGGCAGCTCCGCCGATTCCCTGGAGCGCACGCAGGACAATCATCGTGATGGGGTCTGTGATGGGAGATGGCTCAGAGAAAGGAACACGTGCGGAGAGAATTCCAACCCACTGCTGGTAAATGAGCAGCCAATGGCGAACGCGGCGAGCCAGGCGGCCCCGATGACGAACGTTTTCTTCCTTCCATAAAGGTCCGCCAGTCTTCCGAGCAGCAGGAGCAGGCATCCCTAACCGCCCGCAGATAAGAAACTCGCTGATTGCTGGATCACCAAAAAACGACATACCGCTGTGAGGGAATACGAGGAGACGAGCCATTGCAGCTGATCTTCATCAATGTCCAAATCCTCCCCGATGGTTGGAAGGGCAATAGAAACAGCAGTAGCATTTGCAGTCTAAGAAGACAGGAAAGTAATCAACAACCGCACGCGCAGAAGCGCTCCCCCGGAACGCATGTTTACCCACATTGATTATCATAGCACCGGCGCACGAGAGCACCAAAAACACGCTCCTCACCGTACTTCTCCTCTTCGCGCGTTGCGAGCCGCGATCGCTAAACGTCATGCTGGTCGCCCGCTCGCTGGTCTTCTTCGCAAGGCCGAGATAGTCGATGGGCGTGGTATCCCCAGTCCCAAGGGTCGGCGAACTCAATTCTCTAACAGGCGAAACGGCCTCGGTGGGGCCTTTGTGCATATCGATGAAGGATCCCCGTAGGTACTCCCTGTGCGTCGTTATCGGGATCTTGTCTTCGGGCGGGAAGGTCGAAAGGGTCACGTCTGCCCAGAGCTCGGAAGTCGTGTTCTGGTTGGAGCCGTTCGGGTCGGAGACGACGGAACTGGACCGGGAGGAGGGTCTGAGCCGGGGCGGTCTGGGAGGGGGGCGGAGAGGCGATGGGGAGACGATGGGGGTCGGAGCAGATGGTTGCGAGTCCGCCATGGGGTATTTGAGAGAGACCGGGAAATAGAGAATGGGGCAGAAAGAAGGATGGAGAAACAGAGAATGCCGGGCACCCGGCCTTCGTTAAAGCGATTCGGGGCGAGTCTCGAATCTCATCGTATAGCCAGCAGAGAAGCGAGAGAAAAACGTCAGAGCTCATATCCGCTCAGGTCCCAGTGTGCATTTAGACCGGCCAAGCCCCATCACCACTCTCTCTGCCCCCGGTCTCAATCCCCTCAGCGAGACATTCAGCCGCGCGTTGATCCTGCACCGCTATAGAAAGGGGGCTCCCACCCCACCCAGCGAATACACCAACGGCCGGGGTCTTGTGGTCACCGTGCGCGGACAGACTCAGAGTCGCCAAGAGAGAAAGATGGGCGGGGTCGAGGTCAGGTACAGCTGGGAAGCCCGGGGGAAGTGAAGATCGCCTTAATTTTCCGTCGTACAGCCACCCCCCGGCTCGGCAAAACCACGTAACCTCAATTTCTCACTCATGTTTTCACGAAAAGTTCAAAACGTTTTTTTTCAAACACATCCAACAAGGAAAACAAATCCAAACGTAAAAAAGACCACAGGAAAGCGAGAAGAAAACAGATAGACTAAACAAAACGGCAGAGACCGAAAGGATACTTCACGGGTGGCCAGTGTTCAAGACACATCAAGGGCTCTTCCTCTTTCTTTTGACATTCGAGATCGTTCTTTCCAAGCCACACGCGCGGTTCCACGACCCTCCAAGAGGGAAGGGACAAAAAATGCGCTCACGGAGGACGCCGAGATCGTCCACTCAGTGTCCTATCAGACCCCGAGGATCAACAGTGCCGCCGAGATGCGGTCTTCAAATCCCAGCTCCATCGTTTCCTTCCTCGTTCGAGTCTCCTCCAAAGCGTTCTTAATGTCCGTCGAGCTCCTTCTTGACCATCGATCCTGACCTGACGTCGCGAACGCCTCGAATAGGTACTGGGCTGTATCGTCATCTGTGGAGGGGGGAACGGAGAAAGAAGGAACAGAAACCGGGCGTTGAACACGGGAGGGAAGCCGAACCAAGCAAAGGTCATGGACCAACGAGTGAGCATGGAGAGAGTGAACAGAACACCATCTCAAGGAATTCTCGACGCACCACTTGGTTCCCATGTTTCCAACTCCCTCTCGAGGTGCAAATCCTCACACTTGTCATCCCGACACACTCCTCCACCAGGTATCTCAAACTGACAGATCCGTCTATCCGGGTCGAGGTTCTTGAAAAGTGTAACCATCTTCAAAGATCTCAACAAATCGCCTGCAACTACGGCATCCTTCGGATCAACCGATCCCGGTCCACTGGCACAGTTACTGCTAAAAGATCCTGAAGGTGTCAATATCGAAACGCTGCCACCCATCGACGCGCGCGAAAAGTCACTCGGGTCTGTGAGGTGTAAGTGCCAACGAGAGAAAGGATACGACTGAAGCGGAGATTGATATGTGGTCCACCTCTCGCCGGACCCAGACGCGATTGCCTGTCCGTTGTCGACATCATCGGTTGGGTTCGCACCGAGGTTCATCGTATCCTCTTCGTCGCTCGGTTCCGTTGCATTTTCCTATGAAAAAGGCGGCTCAGCGGACAGGGAGACTCGCACCATCCAAGCAAGAGGATCATCTACGCACCTGAGCCGACGACGGACCAGGAACCACATCGTCGGCTTCCGGCACTGGTGCACCGGACTCAGTGGCATCACCACCCACTCCACGTGTTTCGGGCGGTTGAATGGGCTAGAGAGAAAGGAAGAGAGGGAAAGAGAAAGAAACGCAGGAAACAAGGGATGTCACATCAGGGCTGATCCTGTAATGCAGATTGCATAAAAGTCCTTGCCGGTTCAAGAGCAACGCCTGCTTTTCATGTAAACAATGATGGTGTCGGGTGGGATAGTTAGTGACACGGGGGAACGGGAGGGCGGGGGTGCCCATGCCGCGACAGACGTTGGAAAAGAAACTCGCCTTTATCATCGTCCGTTACGATACGAGTGTCTGTTAGAGGTGGTCCATCGTCCACGTCCTCCACTGTGATGCGAGCTATCTGTAGGATTAATTCAAGGCACACAACAGAAAGGAGTGCAACGTACGCGTCTCAACTGCTGCCGCATCCTCCATAACAACATCATCATAAGGCGGCGGAGGGGGGATGTCCTCATCCTGGGGAACAGGTGTGGAAGGGGCAGGTTCGGGAGTGGCGGCGTTGGGGACACCCGACGTTGAGCTCTTTCCCGGCGTATTTCGCGCAGAAATCTATCACTGCTCGATCAACGTAACGAAGATATATCATGTAGCGATACCCACGAGCTTCCGGAGCCTCATTTGTTCCTTCTGAGCAATCATCTCTCTCATCCTCTTGATCTCCAACTCCTTCTCAAGTAAGGTCGCTCCAGACAGTGAGTTACCCCCTACCGGAGGTGGGGTGTTCGTGGTACTGAATGATCCATTTGTCGTGAAGAGTGAGTTGAACGAGCCATGTCGACTCGGGGGAAGGGACCTGGGTTGAGGGGGTGTGTCCGCGTCCTCCGAGTACTCCTCGTCTTCACTGTCGCTCAGGTCGATGACACAACGACGTGCACTGGTGATTCCAGCGAACCCTCCTGTCTTCCGCTTCGCGTACGAGGGGTACGTTTGTGATTGCCCATTCGAAAATGATGGATAGTACGTATGCGTATGAAATCGCTCCGCATCGACAAAATCCGCGGCAACAGGTCGCTTAGTGCCTCGACGTTGAGGGATGGTGCTGTCCTCAAGGAGTAAGGGCGTCGATTCTCCACTGGAAAGCGCTCCTGTTGGAGTCCCGGTAGAACTGGGGGTATCAGGGGGGAGGGTGGACGTGGATGGTGCGCTAGTTGGGACAGGTCCTGGAGGAGGTTCAACAACAGGCTTATCCAACTCCTCGGAGGGCCAGACTCCGCCGAGGCCAGGTATTTCATCGACATTCATCCCATCAGATTCGGTCTTTGCTGGTGGTGGAGATTCCGAGGGTTTGTGAACGGTCGAGGGCTGGTTGGGTCCGATAGTATTCAAGAAATCATCCACGGTCGCTGTTGGAGTAATCTCGGCAGATGCCATCTCGACATCTTTGAATGGTGTGTTGACAGAGGAAGCGTTGGTAGACCGGGGGGAGGGCGTACGTGGCGCTGAAGTTTGTGGCTGTTTTCCGTTCCGCGACGCTATGACAGCCTTACGAGCAAGTAGCTCACGACGACGTTGTTGTTCGATGTCGAGTAGACTGGGGCTGCCAGAAACAGATATTGAAGGGGCGATGGATGTTGAACCAGAGGGAATATCGGCCTGTCTGTCTGTCCATTGGACAGGTTGTTCCTGTATGCGTGACACAGGGCCGACGGCATCCGGCTTTCCCGCGGGCTTCTGAGACTCAAAGAGCGACTCGAGGAACTCTGGAGAATACTGTGGGATCCCAGCGGTATCAAAGCCCACCGGTAACCTCAACCTGAGCTCAGTGAAGGTAAAATAGATCAACTCCCTGCTCAAGCCGCACTGGATAAGATACTCTGGCGGTACGCCCACACCGAGCAAGTCGAGAATGATACCCTTCGAAAGGTCGTATTGTTCCTGCGTAACTGTGGCTTATGTAAGCAACGGTTCAGATGGGTGAAAAGTTGACGAACGCGAGAGGCCAGGCCTAATATGATTTGCGTCGACCACATAGTGAGGCATAGACAAACCCGGAATTTCAGGGCTACTTCTAGTAGTGGTGGGTGGTCGGGGTGCTGAAACATCCACGGCGATGATAGGGGACGTGGGTTCTAGTTTCACGTCAGCTCCCTCGGTCACGACTTTAACGTCCCTCGTTATCACTGGAGTTGGAGGTTTCGCGGGAGTGATGGAACGCGAAGGTTGGAATGATCTGGCTGTTGGGTTGGGAGGGGAATGTCTTGCAAACACGGTCGGGGTACTTTCCGAGTCACTGATTTCACCTTCTTCTCTGGGGGTTGGGTCAACGACAGGTGGCGGCTGAAGGGTAGGTGTCGCCTTAGCAGGGTCCATAGGCGGTTTGATAGGGGTGGTAGTCGGCTCATTGTTGCCATAGTCCAGTTCAATACTCGGCGGAGCGATGTTGGCCGTTGGTCTCATGCGGCTAGGAGCAGTAGGTAAGTTCTGTGCATGACCTGGAGACCTCTTCCGCTTCGCTTTGAGAGTACGCAGGGCAGCATCTCGAAGAGACTGGGCAGTATCCATTGCCGTAGAATTGGAGGAACCAGAGTTGGATGATTGTACCGGTTGAGTGTTAGTGTGCTGGGTGTCGTCGCCATTGACGTTGACAGCTGCAGTGTCGGGGTCCGGGGCGGACGACTTGGACATTGGGCGATGAACAGGTTGGGTTGGTGGGAGAGGAGGGGAAGAAAGACAGGCCGCGCGCAAAGGTCACCGCCAGTGGGCGTGTGAACCAACTGCCAACGCCGATCTCCAGGTGCATCCCATTTACGGGCAGCTTCGAGGGTTCAAAGGCGTTCGTTTATCTCAAAACTTTGTGCGAATACGCCGGGCAAGATGGACGTGTTCAAGGCTGTCGAAGCGTACATCACAAGGATGGTCTCGGAACCCTCGGCGATGAAGGTCTTGCTCCTGGATACACATACAGTGCGTGGAGACGTGCCGCCCACTCCGCTGCGCAAGAGCTAACTCCGTGCGGATTTCGTAGACACCAATTGTCTCTTCGGCATCCACTCAGTCAACCCTGTTATCGCATCAAGTCTACCTAACAGACAGAATAGACAACAAGAAACGCGATCGGATGGCGCACATGAAGTGTGTCTGCTTCCTCCAGCCGAACGAAGATAGCCTAGAAGCGTTGGCAGCCGAATTGAGAGAACCGAAGTACGGGGAATACTATCTCTGTCAGTACGTTGTCTCCTTGTGTTCTCCGTGCCGACCCTAAACCGCTCGCCACCCAGACTTCAGCAACATATTGACCAAAACCGCGATTGAACGACTGGCGGACGTCGACGAATACGAGGTTGTGAGAGAAGTGCAGGTGCGGCAAGGTGGTTTGCGGTTCCGTCTGTTTCTCATGTTTCATCAGGAACACTTCGCAGATTATATCCCAATCCTTCCATCCCTCTTCTCGGTCGGGCACACGCCGACAGCGGATCGTCCTTTGTACGGCTCTTCACCAACAACCTGGGACCCGAAAGCCCTGGAGCGTGCCGTGCAGGGTATTACCGCGGTGCTACTCAGCCTCAAGAAGAAACCCGTGATTCGATATGAATCCATGAGTCCGATGGCAAAGAAACTGGGAGTTGAGATTCAGGTCTGCTTGGACTTGGTGTGCCCAAACCATGTTCTGAGCATCTTTTAGCACAGGATACAATCAGAAGCCTCTCTATTTGACTTCCGTCTGACGCAGGTCGCACCTTTGCTTTTGATTCTCGACCGAAGAAACGATCCAGTAACCCCGCTACTCTCACAATGGACCTACCAAGCGATGGTACACGAACTTATTGGAATAAATAACGGTCGAGTGAACCTCGGCCTCGTTCCGGACATTCGACCGGAGCTCGCAGTGAGTGTCTTCCACTGGCCCGAACGTGATGGATATCCTCAAATCTCTCTTAGGAGGTCACACTGTCGACAAGTACAGACTCTTTCTTCCAGGCACATCATCTCGCCACGTTTGGTGACCTAGGAACACACCTCAAGACATACGTCCAGATGTACCAATCCAAATCCCAAGCTCACGCTCCATCAAACATCCAATCCATCGAGGACATGAAACGGTTCGTCGAAGAGTATCCTGAGTTCAGAAAACTTGGTGGCAACGTTAGTAAACATGTCGCGATTGTGGGAGAACTCAGCCGACTGGTGGAGCGTGACAAACTCCTGACAGTTGGCGAGGTTGAACAAGGCCTTGCGAGTGGTGGCCAGGGCGCGGATTTGAAGTCGGTCCAGGACCTGATCGCGGATCCCACGATTCCTCCTTTCAACAAGTTGAGGCTTGTCTGTCTTTACGCACTGCGGCACCAGAGGACGCAAGCGGCGAACAACATTGCTTCCCTGATTGAGTTGGCACTCAAGAACGGTGTCGACCGAGAGGATGCTAAGGTCTGTACAATACACGTTGGTTGCGGATCATCTTGCTCATTGTGCTGGAACAGCTCGTATACGTGCTGATGAATATTGCCGGGTCAGATCAACGCCAGGACGACCTCTTCTCGACCGACAGCCTTCTCGCTATGGGAAGGTCAGCACTAAAAGGGCTCAAGGGCATCGAAAATGTCTACATGCAGCATGCTCCCCACTTATCGCGAATTTTGGAAAACCTCTTCAAAGGAAAACTACGGGAGGCGAGCTACCCATTCATCGAAGGCGCTGGAATGAACGCGGGGCTACAGCGGCCACAAGATGTCATTATCTTCATCATCGGCGGTGCGACATTCGAGGAAGCCCGGACGGTAGCGCTGCTTAACGAGGCGTCGTCAAACCCAAGCGGCACCACGGGCCCTGCTAGCACCCCCGCAGGGCTTAGGCTTCTCTTGGGCGGTACTTGCGTACACAATTCCTCGGGGTCGGTATTCCACTCGAAAGCTTCTGATGGCACTTCTAATCAGGGGCGTTTCTAGATTTGTCGAAATGATCAAGTGCGCTGCGGCTTCGTTCCCATCCTCGGTGTACAACCCTCCAGCTGTACCAGCTAACAACCTCCCGGCGCTAAACATCAACCTTGGGGGCGTTAATGTCAGCCTGGGGGGTAACACTACTGGTGTTTACCGAACGAGCGGTGATACGGGCGTAGGGGTACAAGCGGACGGGATAAGAGATGGGATGAAGACGCTGTTTGGGAAGGTTAAGCAAGGTGTAGATCAGATACGAAACTCGTAGTCAACCTTCATATCGGACTTTGTTATTCCGACCTTTGCGCATTCACTATTCACTCACCGGTTACCCCTCGGGTCGAGTCTCGAGCGTTGATCGGAAGGGTACAGATCTGCCGGGCTCGCTCGTATTTGCATGCAACTTGGTTGTCCGTGTTCATTCTCGGCTCTCGGTAGTGGGAAGTGCCTATTTTCCACAAGAGGCGTCTCCAACCCCCCCCCCTCTATTAATGACAGCATTAATATTTGTCTTCCAGAACTCAGCCAGGTCAGCTCCTCAGTACCGGGTTGATCTACTTGCTGGAGCGACGAAAGCTTGGCGAGAAAAAGGTCAGGCTCGAGAGCGCATACTCTGGCCTAAAATTCCACAAGACTTCAAGCGAGATATCGTCGAACTGTGAACGACTCCGGTTACTTCGGGCATTATACTGAGCGCGCGGACCGCGCAGCCTTCCGTTCTCGTATCTCTAGCAGATCTTCGACCGTGGAGGTTAACGAGCTCACTAGAGATCTTGGAGATATTGGTGTCTCCGCCACCATTGGGGTAGATATCGACGTGGAGCAGAACATCCTGCCTGTCGTATTTGTCCTGAACGACCACGCCAGAGAGGGGCGGCGAAACGGAAATGTTGTTAAGATAACCATACCTCACCGAATGCGGTACTTCCATCTGGCTCGTACCCATACGGGGAGGTCTTGGGTCCCCGGTGAGACTTCTAAGCAGTCACCGTTCTTGACGAGAGAAATAAGACCATTGACGGCGGTTATCTTGTTGGAAGTTGGATGTGAATGATATATGTGTTGTAGTGGTCGAATTGAACTCGCGACTTGAAGCGTGTGAACATAAGCGCTTGCGACGCGTTCTGTTTATGATTGATCACCGCGTCCCGTTCTCCACATCTATCTCTTTCATCCACGTATATTTCTTTCCACCTCGTTCCCCGACGACCTCGCCATGGCTCCCGTTGCCTCATCATCGCGTCGGACTCGTCGCCAACCTACGGAGGATATCTCCGAGGATCCGGTGACTCAAAGGAGCAAAGCCGAGGACGTGGAGATGGATTCCGGAGACGACGTTCCACGAATCCGAGGATCTCGAAAGGGAAAGCGGAGTAAGAAGGCACCCGCTGCATCTGGGGATAGGGACGAGACCATGATTGATGTGGATCTGGATACTGCTGATGTCCCGGACGAGCCGTTCGACCGGGAGGCCTTGCTGAACCAACCTTTGTCCCAGAAGCAGCTGGCGAAACTCCACGCGATCACAACGGACACTACCGTTGTGTTGAACGGGTATAAACCGGATGTGATGGAGATGGCGAAGCGGTTGGCAGGGCACATGGCCGAGTTTATGAGGAGTAACCAGGACAAGGTAGCTCGGGGTAGTCGGGTCATTTCAGACTTGAACTAACCCTGCGCTCAGGCTCTCGGGGAACTGGACTCGATGATGAGGGCTCTTATGGACATCGAGCAATACAACCTCTTGCAGAAGGACGTAGTATCTTCGTTCCACGAGAGGCTTAATAAGGGAGAGAAAATCGTACGCGGTTTTTTCGACGTCTTACGACCTCTGGACTTGAGTAACAGTTGCGCTAGGAACACGTGGTCACTCGATTCGAAGAGGGTATCGAGGAAAAGAAAGAAGAGTACAAAACCAAGACAAATCGACAGAAGTACCTCAAGAGTGAGGACTATAAAGAATTCAAAGAAGCAATTTTCGTGATTATCCCTTCCCTATACGCCTCTACGCAAGCTTTAACTAACCCATCTCACAGCAAGCTGATCACAAAGACGAGGCCATGCCCCCGATGACCACATTCATCGAGAAAGGTGAGGACTCGCTTGTGCTCCGGGTATCAGAGCTCATTCGGAACCCCTCTCAGAACCCGGGGATGAGAGCGACGAAGATGACGATATTGAAGTCGGAGGTGTCACTCAGGACTACAAATGCCCACTGACCCTCACCCCGCTCGAAGACCCGTTGACATCGTACGTACCCCACCCACCTTCTGCGGCTCTCCCGGTCTTAATCGTGATACAAATTCTAGGAAGCCATGCAAACACTCCTTCTCTGGTCCCGCAATTCGCGAGTACCTATCCCGAGGTATGAAAAAGTGCCCCGCGGCAGGGTGCAACAAAAGGATCACTCTGGCGGACCTGAAGGAGGATAAAGCGTTGGAGAGGAGGGTGAAGGAGCATGCTAGGCGTGCGGCGATGAGAGCTGAGGACGACGATGTCGACGCGGAAATTATCGACTAGACTGTAGTCACATATACATCCTTTGCTCTACTGTATCATATCCACGTCTAATCCAGTTATCGTAGATTCACTGCCAGGTCACACCGAAATTGAGGGAGATCGAGACAACAATGCGATTACCATGTTAGAGCGGATAACAAAACAGACACGCATAAACGATGACACGAAAGTAACAAGCCTAGCGAGTAAGGAGAGTCGTGTGCGATATCAAGAAGTCATAGGTGGTAATAGTGAGATTGGCACGCTCTTAACGAGAAGAAAAGTCATCATAGTCATCATGCCTGGGTAGTCACAGAAGAATCAGGCCTGTCATCACCCTTTATCCCGTAGAACTCGCCAAGGGTATCCCAAACCCTCTGCCTCTCCAGTAACATCAGCTTCTGCATCCATACTCTGCAGCTCGGGCACAGCTCTAGTTTGGCTATCTGCTCTGACAGACTCTTGAGGAACGCCAACGGATCGCGGAAGGTATTGATATCGGTGAGGGCCTCGTATGAATGGGCGAACCACCAGTCCCTAGCGGTGTGCTCACATCCCCAAGCGTCCAGCTTCTTGTTGACGCTATGGTGACAGTTGAATCTACCGTCAGAGCGAATGGGCGGTTGGACGGAGAGCACGTCCTTAATAAATTTGGATAGTCGGCACTGGATGAAGTCACGGCCACGCATCAGGACCTCCCAATCATTAGCAGTGAGCACATGCTTGGCTATGGGGCGATCGAAGACCCCATATTCGGGATCGAGATTGATGGGATTATATGCGGTTCCCAATTCGTAGTAGGCAACGGGAAGAACCGATCGCACGTCACAGTCCCTTGCGAGACAGATCACACGAGCTGCGAGAGAGGGGTCGGTCGAAGGATGTCGTGCGAGGGAGTACGGGGCATACCTGGATCAGAACACAGTTGAGGCCAGGCGCCGTCTCGATCACCTGACTGATGCCACGAGGGGTTATTCATGTCTGCGCGCCGCTGGTCGTATTTAGAGAGTTCGGAGGGCCAATCCACCCGAAGCATGCTGACGAACCGCTCCCTGAGCTGGTTCATTTTGTATTTCGTCGCCAGCTTAAGAGGTCCCTGGATAGCAGAGATTGTCTCCGGGTGGTGCTTTTTATACGGCATTTTCCTGTATGAAAAGAACCGTATCGAGTTAGGAAATCTCCATTCGTCCCATGACTCGACGGTCACGACGAGGAAGAGTAACTTACAGAGGATCGTACAACATGTTAAGCAAGGCATCAACATCTGCAGATGAATCAGGAATCGAGATCACAGGCACGCCCTCATACTCTTCGCTCCTCCGGACGCAGACGTAGCTCTCCACCTCGAACATATTGGAAAATATGACCGAGTGTTTGGAAAGGACGGACTTGTGACACCGGAACAAGTGGATTTCGTCTTCAGATGGGCTGGTGGTCTGGAGGATGATGTTCCCGTCCAGGAACCAGAGGTTGGAGTGCTTGATCACCTTCGGGACGACTTCGACTTCGAGGTCTCGATCCATGTCTGTCGGCGAGGGTGGGGAGGGAGGGGAAAAAGGAATGCGAGGCATGGGTATTTTAGAGGAGATGGAGAATGGACAGAGACGCTTGAGAGGGCTTACGCGTCCACAAGGGTGTTTTTCCTTTTATGGAGATGGTACAAACAGGAAACCAAACAAACCTTCTGCCTCGAGGATACTTGAATCACTGCAAAGCCTAACGCGTAACATAAGCCATTCAGAATATTCCAGGTTTCATCCAAAGCACTGGCAGCGTGGTCAATGACGAGCACACACGGAGCATTCAATGATCGAGTAGATATGCAAGCTCACCGTCGATAACAAGGAACCAATCCATTTTGGTCGGTTTCTATCAGACGTCGAGCTCGTAGTTGCGTCATCTCAAGGATAGAACAAGATCCGTGCTCGTCGGCGGTGTGCGTATAGAGTCTTGCACAGCAAAGGCAGGACGTGGAATGTTGCAAGCCAGGATGGTTTGGATCTGATAGGGTGCGACAAAAGAGCGGGGACGCTAATGGCGATATCGGAAGTCGCGTTGACCGGGTGCCAGCAGATAGAGCCCCAGTGCATCTTGCCCAGAAAGCGTATTTCAAGAGAGGAAGCTGAGAGCGGACTGGAGGCAAACCAACGAACCCCGCCCGGTCCCGCAAGTTGGTTGCGGCCCGTCGGAGCGGTGACTCGGTGAGGTTCAAAGCGAGTGACAATCACGTGCCTCACAACCCTCCCTGTCCTCCTGCCTACCAACAACCGCTTCGTATTTGCTACCACCGCACTGGCACAGGTACACCCTCGTTACGCGTCTATTCTGCCACCTCGCGGGTTGACACCGGCAAAAATTGCAGGTCTCATGATCTCACACCTATCATCATTCTCAAGGATCTTCCAAACGGGCCTGAACCATTTTTATCGGAGGGACGAGCCAGATCCCGAAGTCACGAACGACGACTGGAAATACCCCAAGAAGAAGCCGCCACCATATGTCCCCAGGCCCCCCATGGAAGGTTGCCCGATCAATTCCCTGCCTCCAGAGATCCTCTCATGGATCTTCACTCTTGGACAGCAAATGGATCTCGACTCAGAACCCTCGCCGTATGTCACAGACCCAGAATCTGATTCCGGTCACGAGCATGACGACTCAGCGCATACGTACGACGATCCCGCCGGACCCTCTGCGCCGACCGATCACGATGTGGACAAGGCGCTCCCACCGACACCGATTCCAGTGGTCGACGATCAGGACAACAGCGACTGGGAGGATGAGGACTCCGAACACGATGACGGCTCGAACGACGCTATCTCTTCCGTGGACTCCATCCTCGTCGACAATAGCTTTCAGGTGACCGTTTCGCACGTTTGCAGACACTGGCGAGAGGTTGCACTCGAGACACCCGCTTTATGGAGCGATATTGATTTGGAGACCGGCAGACATGCAGCCCCGTCCCACCGCAGAGCTTCGACGTATCTGTCACGATCAAAGGCGTATCCATTGTCGGTATCCATCGACGTCATTGAATGGGACTCGGACGATGAATCAGTCTACTCTATGCAATCAGATTACCACTCACCGATTACGAACGTCCAACTCCAGGAGATTATGAGACTTCTACTCCCCCACACTGGCCGGTGGAGGAAGTTCAAGCTGGTCGCGGAGAATTATCTCTACCTCCACACCGTCCTAACTCGACTCATCGACGCCCCTCCCGCTTTGTTACTCGAATATCTAGAGTTGTATCACCTCGAAGAGGAACTCGAACCCGAGCCTTTTTCGTTCCCTTACCCAAATCAAAAAACGCCCTACGTCCTCTTCGATAATCACGCCCCGAAACTCCAACATGTATCACTCTACGGTGTGCATATCGACTGGCATAAGACGACGTTCCTCAAGAATCTTCATTACCTCGAGCTGGCGAACCTCTCTCAGGACGTTCGACCATCGTTCGACGAATTTTTTACGATTCTACGCTCATCCCCAGGACTCCGAACCCTCGACCTATGCATGTCCGGGCCCTTTGGACCTCCTCACATGTGGCCGATGTTCCTGCCCCAACCACCCCAAGATGATCATTACCACGACCCTCACCTTCCAGCCGCCTTCGCTACCCAGCCCCCTGCATTGGATGAGCACATGATCCTTCCGAGGCTTCATGAACTCAAGCTCTCATACCAACCCCCGGAGGACCTCGCTGCCTTTTTGGATCGTGTCTCTATCCCCGCCCTCCACACCCTAGAAGTTAACCTCCAAGACTTCGAGTACAGCGACTTCATCCAGTCCCATTTCATTGCCCCACCAAAGTGGCAGGGATTCTCATCAAGAGAGTCGAGGCTCACGAACCTGAAGGAGTTCAAGCTCATACAACTATCTTGTACTCCGGTGGCCATCGCCGAGCTATACGCCGCGTTGGTCAGCTTGGAAACGATCGATTTCGATTTCAACACCCTCGATGAACCGTTTTGGATGGTCTTCATTCCGATGGGAGTTAACGGCGTCACCATACCGGCCCATCAACTCCTTCCTGCGTTGCACACGATGAAGGTGAAGGGTTCAGAGGGGAGTATCATTCGGCGGATCGTGGACGCGAGGATGGAGGCTGGGTTGCCGTTAAAAAAGTTGTTTATTGATTTCGGGTCCGAGATTAAGGTGGAAGATGATTCGTGGTTACGGGAGAACGTCGAGGAGGTTGAGTACTTTGCGGATTCAGACGAGGACGATTATACGGATACTGAGAGCGCGAGCAGTATCATTGAGCTAGCGATAGATGGGTTTCCCCTTTGATGCTTATGTTTGAACTTTATTGTTGTTTTTCCTTTCGTATATGCTTACAGTGAATCTGTATACACCGTTGCGTAGATCCTGAGGGATCGCCAGAGCAGCACAAATATCGATTCTATTTGAGTGGTGGCATACCGCCCATTGCACCAACCTGCGTAAACGCTTCACGGGCTCCTTTAGGTTTGAGTCAAATGGTACATTCGCACTATTCCTGGTATCGTGCACAACGATGTGCTACTCATACAAAGGCAGTAGCACCCCCTTAATTAAATCCAAGATACTCACATGGCCAAAAAATCGGAACCAACGGACACATTTCAACTGATATCCCAACATCCGACTAGGATGCTGCAAAATTCCATCTGCTGCTCGGTAGGCTGGAGACGCTCCCTTAAGTCCTCGCGGACGCGTTAGGTCTTCTCAATTTGTCCTTCAATTTCAATTTCTTCTCGTGACGCGGGAACACGGTAGCGATCTCCCGCTGTAAATCCTCTTCGTAGTCTTCGCACTCGAGTTTCCACGGGTACGCTTTCTGTAAACAACTAGTTAGCGGCCCAAATACGAAAGCAGCGATCGAGCCGGAGGTACCTCCTCTCCGCTCTCTAATGCCGCCACGATGTCATCCACCGAGGGGCGTGGGACAGCCTTCTTATTGAGTTTCTCCATCTGGTCGTCAACTTCGTCCCCTGTAGGTTCGCGGCCTAATACCCGTCGCAACATTATCCGGGAAACCATGGGAAGCGCCCACTTCGAATTGGCGATTTTCGTTGACCAGTACCATGTGATCTGACCCCGCAGGGCTCAGCCCCATCGTTCAAAAAACGACTTGCACGAGAGTGGGAGGCGTACCGTGCGTCGCTGTCGCTTTATTTCTTCCGGGGTCCAAGCAGGTAGCTTCGTTGCTTTGTACAACCCCATGTATTGCCACCTCGCGGGTAGCACCCTGACGCGCCCGAATACTCTGTAGAGGTCGTGTACCGGCCACGGGTTGTCTTCGAAGAGGGTGACGAGACATGGTTCCCCAGGGACGGTGGGTGCTTGAGAGGTACTGGTCTGTACAAATGGACAGGTTTCAATCAAGTGCGGAGACACATGAAGACCACGTTTTTTGCTTGTTCTTACCTCGAGTACGAATGTAAAATGGTCATACCCATGCATATCGAACCAATCCTTCGGAGGTTGGGAAAATGATTTGCGCGAGGGCGCGCCAAAGTGGGATGCCATGAAATCTCGCGTGACGGCAACGTCGCGAATCTGTGGATCAACATCCACCAGGAACGTAGCACTTGGAACATCGCGGATGATCGTCTGGGTGAGACGATTCCGAGACGCCTTCACCGGCGTCCGCGTGGTGTTCAAGGTAGTGCGACTTGAAGAAGCCACGGAACCGTTCGAAGAGCAGCTCAGTGCCGCAGGATAGCAGGAAGCTTTGAACCTCTTGGCGGGTATTTCGATGACAAGCTCGAAGTTGTGTTTCCTTTTGGCTTGGGATGCAGGTATGATGCCGATCAATCTTGAGGGACGGATTGCGGACGCCGGTGAAGGTGAACTCGGAGACCTTGCAGGGGGAGGTGGAGGAGTCTCCTCGCGAGGCTGAACGGGAATGGGGGGTTTTATGGATGGTGCGACAGCTACATTCATTCCAGCAGCCCGCTGAGCGCGTTCCGGATTTACTCTGAACTATACGTTCGGGCTTTGTAAGCCGGTCTGTGGTGAACTGGACGTAGCACTCACGAGGACTTCCTCGCAGGAAGGTGTAACCCACGGAGGCTCTTCCGTACTGGACCGTCGTGACGGCTGAAGCTATGCATTATTTCTCATGCCCAGGCAACACGATAAACAATCCACCTACCGGGCTCGCGTTCCGTTCGCCAGCATCACCGGTATCCCGAGGAGCATCCCCCGATCCACCACCACCCCCAGTGGGTCCCTCCTCCTCACGCGTGGTTCCCATCGGCTCGTCATCCAGATCCTCCTGCTCAACGGGAACGGGGGTTTCCTCCAAGTCAACCCAAAGCGTAGTCTCTAACGGCTCGCTTTTCACCTCGACCTTCCCAGGGGGGACCCACAACGCGGGCTAAAGTTTCACGTCCAAAATGTGTTAGATCTCGTGTCATCATAGACGGAGGGCGAAAACCGGTGATCATGGATGAAGAGACGGAGTGAGGGGGGTGAGCGGAAGCAAAACGAAGACGAGAGTGGCGGACGGGGGTCGACGAGGTAAAGAGAAACCGGTAAGAAAACGCCACTGACCGTTTCCGCCTTTGGCTTCTTCAGCTCCTTGACTTCCTTTATGAGCGACCCAAGCATCGTTCTGAGATCCTTGATCTCCTCCCTGATTGCATCGACATCATTCTGCAACGCATCCGGCGTGGGTCCACGAATGGGTGGGACTTGAGTGGCGGCCGCCGATGTCGGATGTATCTCGGCCATCGCTTACACGGCGGCGGAGGTGGGAACGCAGGCGGACGGAGATGACGGACTCAAATAAAGGAATTAGATTATTGTATGTAAGGTTTTCAGGGTGGGGTGATATGGGTGTGGCGGTTGAATTACGTCCGCATGATCCTGATCGCAGCATTTCCATCACACGTGCAGAGTTCTCGCATGCATGAATCAAAGACTCAGATTGGGCACAACAGAGCGCAGAATAGATACACAGGGAGGTGAGAACAGGTCAGATGAGGGCGATGTAGGTATGCGAGGGTGTTTAGTTAAGTAAATCAGTCCGAAGCGTGACTATCGCGATTGCACATGGACGAGATAAAAAAATGTTCGAGGTTTCACAAGGGAATGTGATGTACCAAGTCCGGGTGTATAACCCAACGATACTCACGAGATCTACAGAAGTTTTCCGCCAACGTGGCCGCCGTTCTTCAAAGCCTTGTTCGCTGCGAACAAGACGCCGTCGAGGATGGATGCAACGGTGAGAACGCCTCCAACAATGGCACAGGTCCTGAATGGCGGAATTGTGAGCAACGCGGCCGGATAGTGACCAACCTAACTCACGAGGTGAGGAAGTGTGCAAAAGACTGCCTCGTCTCCGAGTGCACAACCAAAATGGGGGAGATGTCGTAGTTGAAGAAGACACCAGGGACACCGCTGGCACCGTGCGAGACTTGGAGGCCCAGTTGGTTGCTCTCCTTGTTACCCTTTCCCAGGTCACGTCCGAATTGGGTTGTGCTGTACTGGTGGGTGTTGATGACCCATTCACTGAGGGTCCTGAATTGGGTGGATACAACCTTGACGAAGTATTGGAACATGAAGTTACTTTCCTTGGTCTAGAAAAGGCCGATTTAGTGTAAAGGAGAATGTGGTAAGTAGTTGGGGTGCATACCACCCAGTTGGTGTTATCCAAGGGATGATCGAGAACTCCCATCTTGGCCATCAGGGTCTTCGTCATGACGGCTTTACGTTCGTCGTACTCGTCGTCCGCGGTAAACTTCAGCTGGTGGATACTGTGACTAAAGTCATGTCGGACACCCTCTTCCTTCAAGTATGGGACCAGTTCATAAACGTTTTGGTAGTTCGATGCCTGGAAAGAACGACCAGGGGAGAGATGGATGTTTCCGGCGACCTTGTTGACACGGAGACGACCAGAGATGTTGCAACCCTCGTGAGATTGTTCCTTCAGCTTGTCTGCCCAGCCTTCTTCAACGCACTGGCTTATCCAATCAAAAACGACTTTCGCAGAGAATGTACGCAGGGAATGCACCGACCTGAGTGACGGCCTCGGGAGTACTGAAACTCCACCCTCGGTTGATGTATGCCTGGCGGACTTCATCACAAGTGTTACAGCACCCGCTCGGGTTCGTGGCCAAACCGCCATAACAAGAACCGCAGTAGTCAGCGGAGCGTTGTTCGTTGAGCCTATCGAGGTCATTGCGAGGGTCCGCAGAGTGCGAATCTGGGATTTGTTCTCCGCTTTGGTCAAGGCGCACTTTCAGAATCTGGTGGGTGATGTCACGTTGGACTTCCCCGCTAATGTCCATGACGTCCAAGCTGAGGACTATTGAGGGAATGTTACTTTTAGCGGGCGTTCGAGGTATTGAGCAAACGTACGGTAACATGGGACGCGAGGGAAGGTGACGTTTAGCCAAACGGTCAGGGCTTGACCTCTGCTTTTGTCGACGAGGATGGAGGTGTCCATCCCAACTCTTCTGTAATCGAAGAATTCGATGGTGGTAAATGCGAATATGATGGCGGCGGAAACCAGGGTCACTGGTGGGCATTCGTGATTCAGCCGGGCGGAACCTGCGAAGACTTCGAAGGGACGTACAAAATGCCCCAGTCCTGGTCTTAATTTTTACATCTTCTGCTGTCTGTACACCCGCAACCTTGAGTAACCGATCGACAGGACCGGGCGGGGGTTACGCGCACCTTACCAAAGGCATCAACGCCCTTGAGGTTGGCCAGAAAGCCCTTCGCCATGACTGTTTGTCAGCGCCGTAGGGGAGTAAGAAATGGTAGTGAAAAGGAGGGAGATTCGCCAAAGCGAGCGAGCGGGTCGAGGAGATAAATAGTATACGTGGAAGAACGGCTTGGTGCGTCTGATCGCCCTCACGTGTCTGCCTCACCCGAGCTGCACCTCCCACTTTTTTTTCCCAGGATTAGATTTCCGGCGGCGAACAAGCGAGTGGATTGTCTCCATCTGAGTTGTCGCATTGGTGTAGCGGTCGCATAGACGGAGACAGAATCTATATGTTTTGACTGCGGAGACGGAATTAAACGAACTTGTCTATCCCAAACGACGATGTGGCTTTTGAACGCCCTTCTCCTCGCTTTGGTCGCAGTACCATCTGTCTCAGCAGCTGCCGTGGGCGGTTCAGTCCCTCGACCTCTGGTGATATGGCATGGCATGGGTGCGTGGGCTCGTCATGTACGACTAACTTCAACTACTAAACGTCGTTCCAGGAGATTCTTCTGCTTCGCCCGGAATGGTTGAGTTCGGCGAGCTAATCGCAGAGATGCACCCCGGGATCTTCATTCACTCGGTGTACATCGACGAGGACCAAGAACAGGACCGCAGAGCCGGTATCGTACGTTGCATTTTTTTTCGCCGCGAACCCTTGCGGTCTACTGACGAAAGAGTCGCAGTACGGGAACGTGAACGAACAAATCGCCCTCGTCGCTGAACAAATTGCAAACATCACGGAACTTAAGTACGGTTTCGATGCAATTGGATTCTCGCAGGGTGGACAGTTCCTCCGCGCATACGTTGAACGGTATAACACTCCCCCTGTACACAACCTCATTACGTTTGGAGCGCAGCATATGGGTAAGCGTTATTTCACGTATGGATCCGAATTCTAACTCGACCGGACTCTAGGTATTTCAGACATCCCCGCTTGTAGACCTTGGGACCTTCCTTGCCAGGCGGCGCGCCGCGCAGCAAGATCCGGCGTCTACAGCCACTGGGCGCAGACCAACCTAGTACAGGTCCGCCTTTCATCCCCCCCATGCTCCAGTGAATTGACATCTATCTTCAATATAGGCACAGTACTACCGAGACCCGAACCGCATGGATTCTTACCTTTCCATCAATAAGTTCCTCGCGGACATCAACAACGAGTTCGTCGACACACAAAACGCGACGTACGCCAAGAACCTGCCTACACTGAACAAACTCGTTCTCGTGCTCTTCTCCGAAGACATGACAGTCGTGCCCAAGGAGAGTTCTTGGTTTGGGTCATACGACCCCTTGAGCGAGAAGACGATCATTCCAATGCGAAGGCAGGAACTCTATGTGCATGATACGATTGGGTTGAAGAAGTTGGATAAGAGGGGTGGAGTAATTTTCAGGACGTGTGATGGTGTTCATATGCACTTGACGGACGAGTGTTGGAGGCCGCTCGTGGAGGAGTTCGTTGGAGGCGCGGTTCGTCAGATTCCAAGCTTCCGTGTCCAGGGCTAGGGAATGTTCTTTTTTCCTCCCTCGGGAGGGCTTTCTTGCTCTCTTATCGCATGTACGATTATTAAGTGACTATGTATTGAGTACCATAGTAAAGTCTGCGGCGCGTTTCAGGAAATAAAGTGTGGGGCTGGCGGGCGGAAGAGCCCAAACTCCCGTATATGATGTACGCGGGGCACCGAGCGCACTGTGAAGCCCACCACCACCACCGTATCGCCGCCACTCCACATGGCTTCAAGCGTTATCATCGATCCCAGAGAGCTCAAGGCTCACCTAAACCTTCTCCGCGCCTTCCACGATCTGAAGACCCAGGTCGAGAGTGGGAGCAAGTTGGAATTCAACGCCCGCACCTTGAGCCCAAAGGAGAGGTGGACATCGTTCGTGCAGGCTTCAGTCGAGAGGTGTGTTGATTGTGTGTGTGCTTCATGCGGAACGCTGACACATGTTCATCACTGCAGGTTCTATAAATGGGTTTCTAGTCTCAAAGTTGACGGTAATGATATCGCTGAGAGGATGAAATGCCCGTCTCTGGATGTGTGTCTTGTTTGGCACGCGTATATGCTAAACCAAAGGTGAGCCAGTGCCAGCTTGGGCTAGAAGGCTTTTTCCGACGTCCGTTGCAGTCTTTACGCCAGAGATACCAAGCACTTCGAGGCCCTGAAGTCCTTGGACGTTCTCAGACCCAGCCTTCTTGACCTCTTCGCAAGTGACTCCCCGAAAGGAGAGAGCTCTCCATCGGAGCCGACTGCGGAACTCCCGTTCAATGCCGTCAATGGCAAGAGTCAACCGTCTTCTCTTGATCTGGCTGCAGCCGTGTGTACCTCTCCCGAGTTGCTGGGGCTCGTATTGATTTGGTATGACCTTAGGTTTTGAGACAGACCAGTTTTACTGAGAAGATGGTCAACCTGGGATGGGCGGAACGAGGATTTTTTGATGCCCCTGACAATTCGGATATTCTGCAGCGTTGCATTGCAAGATATCAAGGGTAAGGGGCCGGGTCATCCATACCATGGGCTTACTGACGATGTGTGAAGATTCCTGGAGCTTATGTCTTCTGTGCCGAACAAATTCTTCGTACCGACGCTCGATATTGACCTCGCGTGGCAGTATGTCAAGATCTCCCATCTTCCAGTTTGTAGGCACAGGGCTGACCACCCCACTTAGCACTCACCAGCTCTACCCGGAGAGATACGCCGTTGACTGCGTCAAGCATGCAGGACGATTTATTGACCAGTGTGTCTCTTATCATTCTTTATAGATGGGAACTCACGGGGTCTCTCTATAGCGACGACGACGTAGAAGATACGCAGCTCTCGAACTCGTTCCATAATACCTGTCACGCTTGGGAGGTGCGTCAGGGATACACCCGAAATCGGCAGTCTTACCCATCATCGTTCTATTTCAGGAGCGATTTGGGGTACCGTATTCGTTCTGTTCGAATACCAAGGTAGCCCTTGAACCCACAGCTTGCAAATCCCGGGGAGGATATGGATCCCAGCCAATGCGCGTCGCTCCGGTCTATCTTGGACACGAGCACGGACTGGTCGACAGGCCCGGCTCTCAATCCGGTGGCGGGTGCGGTGGAGGCTGTGGCGGAGGTTGTGGTGGAGGTTGTGGTGGAGGCTGCGGCGGTGGCCGCTGAGGTGGATGTGGTGAGTTAGTTTTCGTCGTTCATTTGTTTCCACCTTGACGGTTCTGTGCTGACTGGCGTCTCGTAAGTTGGCGGAGCCCGACTTCGTTGAACATCGATACGACGGGGTTCCAACCAGTGTAATTCTATGCGACCGCGTCCCAGGGACAGGTCATGTGTTCGCTTTTGTAACCGTTCAAGGAATCCTGTCAGAGATACTCAAATACGTATTGTCACATATCTTGGCCTCACCCCCGGTGTCATCATACACGTATCCGCCCCGTTGGTCGGGTGTTTGGGCTATATAAGTCATCAACACCCAGCGGACCTAAAGTGAATCGGTTATAGTTCCAGATCCCCGTTGTTTGGGAGATAGGACTGCCTCCGAGGGAAAAGATTGTAACATTACAACACTCATCCGACCTTTCCGCGGCTGATGAAACCTGGTGAGCAGAATCCACGCAGGGCCGGCGTTGGGAATCTGGACCGTTTTTGAGCATTTGCCGATGTCTACTGATCATCATACTATTTCGTTGGATCGCCCGGGGCAGTTTGTCACGCTTATTTGGGGGTTCGTGGCGATTTGGATGAAAATGACGACGTTTAGCCTTGAGGCCAGTTTTCGTAGGACAGTCGCGTTCTTGTGTGCAGGTGGGCCGGACTTATTGTTGCCCCGTGTTGAAGGAGCCGTAGCAAGCGTGGGAATTATCCTCATCGTTCTCCGACTCTCTCCTCAGGGCAAACCACCCCCACTGACAACTGAAGGATGTCTCTCCTTCGCGCCGTCCCACGAAGCCTTCCTAAGGCAAACCTTATTGCCCGCGCGCTCACTACTCAGGCCCACGACGCTCCGGTCGTCTCGAGGGAAAAGGCGTCTTCGACAGAGATCACACCGCAACAACCGAAGGAGGTTCTGGCCGCGGACATCGTCAGTGGGGCTCCTGGTGCGTTTTAGAATTGGAGCCCTCTGGAAATCCGCGTGGACTGAAGGTTCTCTCTTATGCAGCGGAGCTTAGACACCGTCAGGTCCGAATCTATGTCCCGACTCGAAACACCATGCAGAGCGGAGGCGCGAAGGGTGAACGGTGGAGGATAGATTTTGATATATTGCAGGGAGGCGGGCGATGGGAGAATCAGCTGATGGGATGGGCTAGCTCGTGCGTTTTGCTTGTTCCGACTACACCCTGGTTACCGCTGACTTGGTGCATGTAGTGCGGATTACAACCAGGCTTTACGCATAGGTTTCCGGACCAAGGAGGACGCCATTCACTTTGCGGAGAAACAAGGTCAGTTTTGGTTGTTTCCTTGTTCGCACCGGGTCTCATTCGGTTGTTCTGTGGCGGGTAGGGTGGGACTACTATATGTAAGCCGAACCGTTGACAGGGCTATTCCCGACAGCTGATTTTTTTCCCTCGATTTTAGCCAACCTGAGACCGTGAAGAGGGTTCCACCCAAGAATTATTCAGAAAGTTTCGTTTTCAAGTCCAAACCGCTCCGGATTCTGCGCACTAAGTAGAGTAGGGGTAGTAAAAATAGATCACATGGTGTGGACCGACATTGAATTGACGCCGGGGCCCCATTCGAATATCTCCGTTCTGTCTTTCCCTCCACTGTCGCCCCATACCCTGGAGCCACGACAAGCTCCCTCCCCGTCGCCCTCGCTTCCGACAGCCTATGGCAACCCTAGACCAACGACCATTCTCCAGGAATTACAGGCGAGCGATAGCACCAATCCAACGCAGGCCCCACCAGCCGGCTGACCTTCTCTTTCCAGTGGCCTCATCAACCAATCTGCTTTCTCCCTCGGCTTGGCCCTGATATGCATTGCTTCTCATGACATTATGAGACGAGTGAGGAGGGGGAAGGGGAAGAATCCGAGATACGAGCCGGGCCGGTTGGGCAGTGTAGAGAGTTGGGAATTTGGATAGTGAGCGACGAGTTCTGCTCCTGCCCTACGCCCCCGTTGCTAACGCATGCCCGCCAGTCTATTCCAGGGTCGATGTTGGGCAAAGTCAGTCGATAGCAGTTTCATTGAAACCAGGCGTCAAGCTAATGTTCTGCCATCTGATTTCACCGAACAGCAACCCTTCACCGTCGCACCCGCGAGGTTGGCCGCTAAGCTGGGTCAAACAAGTGGTCACTTTTCCTGAAGATAAAATGTTGGCGCTCCGGGGGATTGACGCTACACTCTACGTTCGATTTCTGCGAGGATGCTGTACGTCATGTCCCATACTGCGGAAGCGCGCCTTTTAGCGCTCATCCTTAATCTCCAACAGGGTGGTTCGCGCTCCTCCATACCTTCACCACATTCCCGGTCCTATTCCCCATTCACGTTGTTTTCTCTGACGGGGACGGGGACTCTCCGGCCTCCATGACCAGAGCTTCAATTTCCTCGTTAACGAACACCCCGAAGGGCAGGTCCCTTCTTTGGATACATCTCATCGTCATTCTCTGGGTCTCAGTCACTTGGATGATAACGCTCCTATGGATAACTCTTGGACTTATGCGTATGCGAGCTGCTAATCTCCTTGCTGCTGCCGAAAACCATGCCAACCGGCCCAAGTCTCAATACAGGCACCCCCACCCGCAATATTTCTTCCAGCCAGCCGTCGATCCGATTATACACATAGACGATCGGCACAAGGGGGTCCGCTACAGAACTATTATGGTGGCTAATATCCCTGGATACCTACGGGACGAGCAACAACTCAAGGAATACTTTGAGTACTACCTTGCAAGGAAGATCGCCAAGCCGACCATCGGCATCAACACTTCCACTCAACCCGGTTTCATTAATCGATACATCACATATCTTCGGAACCGACTCAGGAGAACTCCATTCGACCAGAACGTTCAGCCGGATCTCATGGCGGGCTCATCAGAGGATGGACACACTGCCGAGTCCTCCGGAGAGAATAAACGGACCGCTGTCGTGGAGCGGGTTACCATCGTGCGAAGAATGTCTCAACTTGCTACCCTGCTGGAACGCCGCGAAGAAGTCCTGCGAGTACTAGAAACCGCTCATATTCAGCTCGCCTGCAAAGTCCTCACTGCGGTTGCTGCATGCATGAAGGATCGACCCGAGGCTGTTCTTACGAAAGGTCGGGGCGTACATAACCGTACTTCGGTCCCTCTCCTCGGAACCGTCAAGTTCTGGAAAACCGAGGTTGACGTTGAGAACGATGCGGGAGGGGAGGAACAAGGAGGGGAAAACCGGATGGACCTTTTGATCAGAACAATCGGTCCATTTGTCCAGGAGTTCTCCTCTCAGGTGAGGCCTCTGCCTCCGTTTCCTCGGAATTCGTTGTGCAAGAAACCCCAATCGACCGACAACGGGCGGGCTACGGAAGTGGATGGTCAGGATGACTCGTATCAGTTAGACGACCACCAGGGGCCCGAGAAGCACAAAACCATTTGGGATGCTCTCCTCAGCCTTCCCCGTTCAGTTTTGGACCCATATCAACCGCTCATCCACCTCAATTCGTTGTTCAGGGGGAAGACCGTCCCGACAATCGACTATTATACCGCGAAACTTCGAGTTCTCACCTCATTAATCACCGAGGCAAGGTCGCTCCCTCTCAATGGGTACGACCCTGTGTCGACGGCTTTCGTTACTTTCGAGACACCAAAGGATGCTAGGAGGGCGTGTAAGTACCTGGCGGTACACCCAGATAATCCGTTTGTCTGCACGGTTTCTATGGCTCCTCTCTACGAGGACGTCGATTGGACTAGGATTATGAAACTGCCGTTCAATCTCGAGGTTCGTGATCGTTTGTTATTTCACCTTTTCCTGTGGCCTATCTCATTCCCGAATCCAGTTTGTCAAGGACTGGGTTATCAGTCTCGGTGTTTGGTATGAATTTCTGGCTTGATATCCTATCCACTTTAACGACAATTTCCTCCAGGGCTTTCACCATTTTCTGGGTTTTTCCGATCTCGCTTTTTGTCGGTCTTGTCTCTATCCAGAACATTTCTGCCTTTTGGCCAAGTCTGGTGCGCTGATCGTTACAGGGTTTTCACACACCCCTAATACTCTACTCCAGAAAAACTACTTGGACACGCACGAATGGCAATCCGAACTGCTCCAGTCCTTCATCCCCACTTTCTTAGTCTCGCTTCTCGCCCTCCTTATTCCCCTGCTCCTGTTACTCATCGCCAAGAAGGGTCATACGATCATCACCCTCTCTGCGCTTCACGACCTAATCATGACAAGATACTACAAGTTCTTGGTGGTCAATTTGTTGGTTTTCTTCTGCGTCGGAACACTGGCCCTGCAGTCGTTTTTGGTTTCCGTCAAGAGCTACACGGATGGGAGCGTACTCGGCATTGTATCGAGCAGTTTCCCCAGCGCGGGGCCTTTTTACGTTGGCTGGTGTACGGCTTTGTTTGTTTCACCTTAACCCACCCACTGAAAAACCCCGTCTAGTGATTTTTACGACTGCCATTCATTGTGGATTCGATCTTGGACTATGTGAGTGTAATCTGATGATAGTACAAATGAATGAACTGATTCTAATTAACATTTGTATGTAGTCGGGGTTAGTGTTGTATTCAACGTCCATTCCACTGAAAAGCGCCCCGAAACTGACATCCGACTGACACCCACACTCCGTTTATTATCAGCTTCCTTTACTGGTATACCCAGCTACCAGGAGACAGATGACACCGCGAAAACGTACCATCGGAATCCGCCCGAGGACGTTCAACTACTACTGTAAGCGTCGACCCACTACGCGGACTGAACGTGCTGACCACATGTTCTCCGTAGACTGGTTACCGAACCATATCCTTGTCATCTATATCCTGTTGCTGTTCTCAACGCTAAACCCGTTGGTCATCCCTTTTGGTCTGTTCTACTTCAGCATTGCAACCAGTGAGTGTTTCCCTCGTTCCGGGACATCCTATGTAGTGACTGACTGTCATTTCAGCCGTCGTCAAGAACTCGGTATGTACCACTGATTGTGCCACGAGTTTGGACTAATCCGTCCACAAGCTGTTACACGTCTATGCGAAACACTACGAGGTGAATGGCCAACTGCTGCTTATTCGGATTGTTCGCTACACTCTTGACGGTGAGATGACTTTCAACTGTTGTCACGAGCGGATGCTGACCGTGGTACCTAGGTCTCACCTTGGCCCAGGCCGTATTTTTGGCGTACATGGTGGTAAACAAGTACACCGTAAACGTTGCGTTCACTGGTGTTTTCGTCGTCTGCACAGTTATTGTCAAGATCATGTAAGTGCGCACGGCTCGTTCTGCATTGGCCCCACCGTTTAATCCACGTGCAGGTTTACGCGTTGGTGTCGCGAGAGGTTCGAAATCGACGACATCCGGGAAGCGAACATCTACTGCGAGACTAATGATTGCGAGGTCGAAAACGCGGATGCTGTAACAAACGGTGGATGCAAGCAAGAAGAGGACAACACACAGGAACAGGAAGCCCCTACCTCGCGCGCTTCGCGGAAGGATAACATCTTCACCTGGAAGCTCCCACGAAGGTTACGGTTCTCGTACTCTAATATACCAAACCGCCCGGTGGCCAAGAGACAACCAAACCCATTTGCACCACCAACTCCATTCCCGCGCCGACCCCGAACCATGTCTATGGTGGACAATCGTGCCAATTTGGGGATGTCACCGATTATGGAGGAACCGGTGCGGACGAGGGCGATCAGGTCGATGCCAAGTTTGGGAGAAGTAGAGGCTGAGGGTGGGAGCGATCAAGCGAACGATCAGGAACGAGAAGAGGAAGAGGGGTACGATGAACTACCTTCAAATTCTCGGGTGAAAATCAACCCCCCTCACCCTCCGTGGGACGACAATTCACTTCCAGATCAGCCGTATGAGAACCCGTATTACACGCTGCCGATCAAGGATGCTCTTTGGTTGCCCATGAACCCGATCGGCACCCTCGACTTGGACGCGACAGTGACCATGAACGTGGCGTTGACAAGCGAACCTGGAGCTGGATATCTCGGACCCCTCAGCGAAAGGCTCACCTCGGTTGGGTCCGTCTTGTCTGGGCTGACGGCCGACTTGGAATCTGCGATTTCCGTCGATGAGATGTCCATCAATGATCCACCTCTTGACGGGACGGAAGAGATCGAGCTACCGCCCACCATCGCTTCAAGGGTGCAAAACCTGAAGAGCGATGGTGACGTCTCGACGACGGATCAGCAATCAGATTTGCTACGGGCCAGACCTCGTCCGAGGACTTCAGGGAGCGCAACCAGCAGACGTCCTGGGATCAGTTTGTTAACCGGGAGCGTAACGCAGCTTCCTCTCAGCTCCTCACCCCTCAACAGTCCACCGGTGGCACCAATTGATACAAACGAGGTCTTCCCTGTATCGCCGTCACTGTTGACCGGATCATTAAGGTCGATGTCGAGCAGCCCATTGCTCAAAACTACGGGAACTGTAGAAAGGAGGACGTATCCAAGATATGCATCCATGGACAGGTTGACCGTGCAGCATCCCACGCAAACTTCACCTCCGAGGCGCCCGTCCCTCAATCAGATGAACTCCGCGAATTCGATAGGCCAATATTCGTCCCTCCCCCCTCTCTCAAACGTCGGCGGCTCCCGTTTTGCTCAACGTTCGATGATCAGCTACGTCTCTGCTCAGAGTGTTGCTATCCAGGAAGCGCTCAACGAGGAGACGGAGGTGCTGCAACAGTCACACATTCAGCTGCAAGAAGAGGCGGAAAAGCAGAATGCTCCACGGTCGTGGTGGACTTCCTGGGCCTTCAAGACTCGCGAATAAAAGATGACCGGCTACGACAAATCACGACACAGACCATGAACTATTTCGCTTATTTTAGGATTCCTTTTTTCATGACTTTCCAGACCACTCAACCGCGATATGATACGACCACACCTTATTTTACTACCCACAACCTCACCCTCATCCCTTCATCTACCTGCTCATCTTACCCGCGCCACACACCTGCTCTCTTCTTTGCGCTTTGATTTTCTTGCTCCACTCACCCCTGTGCCATACAAGATTTTTATCCCCCCTTTGCATTGGTCATTATATACCGCATTTCGCTCTTCCTCACACCGATCGGGCTTGGGTTATCGAGTTCGTCACCGACTTTTCTAAACAATCAGACCAATGTTACATTGCTATCTGCACATCCACCCTAGAGACTCGTACTCCCGTGCGATTCATTCCAACCATTCAATCACCGAGCTATCTCTGGAACGGATATTATGGCTCTCCGATTATCCGTGGTATTCCCGCCCATGATAAGTCCGGAGGTATATATGATTGTGGGACGAGTCTTTTCTTAGGTTTGACCCCCAGATCTCGTTTCAGGTTCCGGCTCTCTCTTGTCCAGTCATGATACTGTCCACTCTGCTTGTGGCCGTTTACCTCATCGGAAGCTTCAGCTGTAACGCTAGACCTCAGGATGGAATGTGAGTGAGCCTTCTATCGCCCCTTCAGGGAGCGTTGTTGATCTACCACCGTTTGGAACAGCCCTGGGTTTCTCCAGGGGACTGGGCGGGGCGTTGTTCCCCGGGACGATGGCTCTGGGATCTCGGAGGGGGAGGAGCAAGGGGGAGAGGGCGAATCCTGCCTGCCCTTCATACAGGATCCTCCATCCCCGGAGCCGTGCAACTCAGTTGTCGGTGTGGTAAACCCTGATTGGTAGGTCCCATTGTTTGTTCCTGGTTGCACCTGCGTCGAACACAGCAACGTACGCCCTTGCTTTCTTTACAGCTCTCTTTAGGACTGACTTGATCCTACTGTGGTAGTACTCCCGGTGTCTGTAATTCCGTAGATAACCACCGTGACTCAGGAACCGATAGGGAAGGGTCCGTCCCGGGGAAGAGTGGGATATGTGTATGGGAGTTACGGATACGGGTGCAGGGTCTGTTGGGTGAGAAGTGGCTGAGCAGTCGAAGGAATGGTCTGGGTGTGCCGAATGATAACACTCGATCAGTCGATCATTGATCGCCGTGGCATCATCCGCATCGGCACTGCCTCTCGTCCGACAACCCTCTTGGATATCCCTGGACACCCGGTAGCCAAGGGATAATAAGAAGTGCCGACAGGTGGCGCGGTTCACGGCCTAATCATAGACGAGGAAGTCTCATCCCCCCGCCCTATCCACCACCTGTAATGAGCACTGGACAACCTCGTCTGCTTTGATCTCCCCTCCGAGTCGCGCATATCACATTTACCAACCTACCCCCTCGTTCTATTTGTTGTGTTTTCATGTCGCTGTTCCTCGATCTTTCGCTTTGCTTCTTTGCTTCACCCCCGCCCCCATCCTGTTCGCAACTTCAGAAGCTTGACTGAGCTCCTCTCTCGGTTCTTCCGACCGCCGTTTCGTTGAGCGATGCGTGGAAACCGCCGACAAAGTTGTAAATGTGAGCGGGGTGGTCAAATATGAATAGAAGCCTGACTCGGTAAGAGTTATGGTGGACGTAGCGGTCATCTACCGAATCGCTGTGGATGTGGTAGAAGAGCAAATAACTCTAAAGAGCATCTTCGTTCGCGTTTGGTACGTTGCGAGAGGAGGATGACAAAGCACGAGGGCACGTGCCGGGCCAAACAAGTACAACGTACTCGCACCGAAAAATTGAGTTTGAGGAATAAATGTCCCCGGAAATGCAATGGCTCTGTTCGCACGAGGCGTGTCATTAGGGTGTGGTCGCCTATGTCCATCAGGGTCTACACCCTCCTTCACAGCCTGCGCGCCGCACCGCCTCCTCGTAGTTACCTCGTCCCCCGACCATGCAAGCCAAGTCCCAGCGACCGAAGGGGAGAGACGGAGCCATCTCGTCGCTGAACATGGCCATCGACGGCCTGAATCTCGCGAAGGAGGTCGCAAGTCTCACCCCAGCCAAGGCCGTTTTCGGTTCCGTCAGTATCCTCCTCGTGATGATCAGGGTATGTTTCCTCCTCTTCTGCAGCGGGATCACCCAAATTCATATGCACCCAGGATACCATGGTCAACGAACGGGACTGCGTCGAACTAGGACTGGCCTGCGCGGGAGTATGTAACGCCCTTAACCGTGGGATGGGCGGGAAACGATTGGATCAGCTGAATCGATCTGTATGCGAGGCGATTGAGGAATTGACGACGTAAGTTCAACCTATGATGCGTGCTGTACGCCTTCACTCACTCCGCCCTTGATCGCAGAACTGTGGTAGAGATCCAGAGAAAGATCGTCGAGAAAAGGGACCGGAATCCGCTCTCTCAATTCGCCCACGCGAAAAATGACAAAGAAATGATCGCGGCTTGGAGGCTGGACCTCCTTAGGATTCTTCAAGTCTTCAACGTACGTTCGGCAGGTTCTACTCAGACTATTGCTAACCGACCCCTCTCAGACCGAGTTGGCCTTGAACACTCATGGCATGGTTTCCGACATGCACCAAAACATGTCGAGAGGCCACGAGGATGCCGGCGGGAAAAACCAGGCGGTAAGTGATGCTCGTACTCCACCCGACACCGAACGATCAGTGACAATTGTCTAGGCCCAGACCAGGTCGGTGATCCCAGATATCATGACGTCCTAACCTTACCCTCCTATCTAGAGGAAATGGAGAATCACCCCCCTCGCCACCCAGAGTCTTCTTTGGACGTGACGAGTTGATCGAGAAGATCGTCGGTCTAGTGGAAAACCTCTCCCCGGTCGCCCTCATCGGTGCTGGCGGGATCGGCAAGACGTCCATCGCTCTCACCGTCCTGCATCACGATCGCATCAAGCAACGGTTTGGCGAGGATCGTCGGTTTATCCGATGCGACCAATTCCTGGCAACCCCCGCCCAGTTCCTCGCTCGACTCTCCAAGGTCACCGGTGCGGGCGTCGAGAATCCTGAGGATCTGGCCTCCCTGCATCCGTTCCTATCTTCAAAGGAGATGGCCATAGTTATTGACAACGCGGAGTCCATTCTGGACCCACAGGGAACACACGGCCGGGAGATATACAGTATAGTGGAGGAGCTGAGTCGATTGGAGACCATTTGTCTCTGCATTACGTCCCGGATCTCTACCACCCCTCCGGACTGCGAAACCCTCAACATCCCAACCTTGTCGATGGAGGCCGCGTACGACACATTCTATCGCATCTACAAGCATGACGAACGGTCTGATTCGGTCGGCAACATCCTGGAGCAGCTCGACTTTCACCCACTATCGATCACTCTGCTCGCTACCGTTGCCCATCACAACCAGTGGGACACAGACCGACTTTCAAGCGAATGGGAGAGCCGGCGGACAGATGTACTTCAGACGGTGCAGAACAAGAGCCTTGCCGCCACGATCGAACTGTCACTTGCCTCCCCCATGTTTCAAGATCTTGGCCCCGATGCCCGAGAGCTCCTCGGAGTTGTCGCCTTCTTCCCTCAAGGTGTCGACCAGAACAACACCGAGTGGTTGTTTCCCACCATTTCGAACCGAACAGACATCTTCGACAAGTTCCGGATCCTTTCCCTGACGTATCAAAGCAACGGGTTTATCACGATGCTCGCACCACTCCGGGACTATCTCTGTCCCAAAGATCCCGAGTTGTCTCCACTCCTCTGTACAACCAAGGACCATTACTTCAGCCGGCTGTCAGTTGAGATTGATCCTGTCATACCCGGATTCAAAGAGGGGCGATGGATCATGTCAGAGGATGTGAATGTCGAGCACCTGCTCAATGTCTTCACACCCATTGACGTGGAGTCGGCTGATGTCTGGAATACCTGCGCCTATTTCATGGAGCATCTTTATTGGCACAAAAGGCGGGTTGTTTCGCTGGGACCGAAGATCGAGGAGCTCCGGGATGACCATCCATCCAAGCCGCAATGCCTCATCGGCCTCTCACGGCTATTTGAAACGGTTGGAAATCCCGTGGAGAGAAAACGGCTTCTTGTTTGTGCCTTGGTGCTCCAGAGAGAGCCTGGGGATGATTATCAGGTCGCTCAAATATTGGAGCACGTATCCGAAGCAAACCGGCTACTGCGCCTCTACAAGGAAGGGATCCAACAAGCTGAAGAAGCATTGGAAATTTATAAACGGCTTGGCGACACAGAGAGGCAAGCAGAGAGTTTGAACCACCTCGCTCATTTGTTGCACGACGACGGCCAGCTCGATGCAGCAAGAAAAGCCGCATCCCGCGCGATCGATCTTTTCCTGGAGAAAGGCCAAGAATTTCGGGTCTGCCAGTGTCACCGTGTTCTTGGCGATATATATTGCTCCAAGGGCAAGAAGAAGAAGGCCATTCACCATTACGAGACAGCCCTGGGAATCGCATCCTCTTTCGGTTGGGACGGCGAGCTGTGTTGGATTCATTACTCCCTGGCCAAACTGTTCTTCGCTCAAGGCAGGCCCGATGATGCAAACACCCATATCGAGCGCGCCAAGTCACATGCAGTCGATGATGCGTACAACCTGGGTTGCGCGATGGAGATGCAGGCTGAGATTTGTTTCGGACAACGTAGGTTTGAGGAGGCCAAGTCTGAGGCTCTGCGCGCCGCCGACGTTTACGAGAAGCTCGGGGCTGCACAGAATCTGGAGAGCTGTAGAAAGCTCCTGCGGCAGATCGACAAGAAAACGAATAGCGGTGAGCTCTCGCAGATGATGCTATTTCCTGTGTGCTAACTTCCCTTTCTAAGCTTGGGGAACTGGATGGTGGCGTCGGCACTTCCGCTGAGTTCCCCAGCCGCAAGTCGCCCCGACGCCTTGTCCCTCCACCGCGTCTACCGTGATGTCCTTCAATACGATCACCACCCCTCTATTCGTCGACTCGTACTCCCACTGCACATAATTTCATATTCGCTGTCCCGCTACTTCTCGTCGATCTGCATCTTGGGTTGTCCATTTCCCCGTCTCTCCCATAATATCTGTCTCGCATTTACGTATCCCAATGTTTCCTGTGGTATTCGATTGTTTGATTTACCAATCCCGCAATTTCCGGATCGTTCACTTTGACTGCTATGCCGTTGGCCCTGATCGAGAAACACCAGGTTGAGAAGTTGGTTAATGCCCCTCGGGCCTGGTCACTCGATACGGACAGCCCGCTTTGGGCTTAGGTTCATCTCTCAAGCACCTCCGTGTATTATACGTGCCTGTACCCTCCAACATAACTTACGACTTGATGATAACATGAAATGCAACGTCGGGTGCAATGATCATTGATTAGCTTCCGCTTCCGAGTCGCCCGCCCGATCTCCGTCATGGGCCACCCGCGGAGACAATAATTATCAGCATGGATATCGAGCATCGAAAATCTCTCCACACGACCATATCTTCCCTCTCCCCCTCCTCTCCCTCCTCCACTCACTCCACCATCCCAAAAATTCGAGCAGGCGATGGTCAGATCGCAGTCGAATTCGATCCTTACCGCGGACACACCTTCCCTCGCCTCTCCTACACATACCCGCTCAAATTGCTCTCTCTGACGAGCGCGGAGCATCCGGCCGCGATCGTTTACGTCCTTTCGTATGGAGGCGGTCTCGTTGGAGGAGACGAGGTCGGGTTGGAAGTTGCGGTTCGGCAGGGAGCTTCGTTGATGCTGTTATCCCAGGTGCGACCGTCACCGATATCTTATCTTCGGTGTGGAAGAATGCCTCATCTTCACCCTCGTTTTTTTGTTGTTCGTTCTCGTAGGGCTCCACAAAAGTGTTCAAGGATAGGCTCACCCCTCGCTCCCACATCCAAAGACGAACGAAACCGCTTCACCCGAACCCATCCGCCTCGACACATTCACAAAAGAAATGACGAAAGGTGAAGCAAATCTACTTTCTTGCCATCCATCTGAGCGAACAGGCAACGGGGGTGACCGAAAGAATTGAGAAGGAGCGGAGGTAAGAATCGGTGGAGGGACTCTTAAGAACTTGGCGGGTCGAGTGAGTGAATTCGAAGTGGTGGTGGTGGTGCGGACCAGACGGCGTCCTTAGGTGCAGAACCGTGGAGCGCAGATGGGGGACCGCTCACGGGCCCCGACTCCCTCGGGTTCTCGGGTAAGGATGTCGTATTCGACGGCACCGGCTTCCTTCTTAGAGAAGGAATTGGCGGAAATTGGGCTGGCCAAAGCGGAGGTGGCAGCTAAAAAAACAAGACCGGTAAGCGACCAGCGACTGAAGCGAGTTGTGATGATGCTACTGACCAAAAGCTAAGAGGGTGACAAAGACACGAATAAACTGCATCGCGGTCGTTGAGGTGGAGGATTGGTTTGTAAAAGGGAGAGCCCGCTGAATTCGAGCGTAGGTCGATTGGATGGGGAGACTGCAGAATACCCCTGCCCTTAAACAAGTTCCGACCATCATCGTAGCCCCCTCCCAGAACGCTTGAGGGTGTTACCAGAAAGGAAGGCTCAAGAGTTCGATGTAATCGAATGGCCGATCGCTTCAACGGGCACCGACCAGTGAACGGCGAGGCTCCTAGATGGATGATTTCCCCCGTCCCTGCAGCTAAATCCAATAGAGCTGGCCTCGTTTGGATGCATACAGTCATATTTACTTTGCCGCCGTCCAGGCCCGTTGGTCATCCGACATCCGATTGGAACAAAGGGGACGTGTATCACTCTCACCTCGAATGGTGATAGTCCGTCAATCCTGCACAGGAACAAACCATTGTAATTTCCTCGATACACCTCGTACGGCGTCTTGTTGAGTACAGCTGATTGTTCGGAGAGAAAAGGTTGCCATCAATATCATACTCACCTTTTGGTGTATTTTGCGAGCACCGACTTCAGTCGATCGACTATAACATATACAGGCCGTTCAGTGCTCACGGTTTTGCATGGCGTTGGGTGCGGAGCGAATCCAGCTAAGGGTTAGGGCGGATGCGCACCCCTAGCCTAAGAAGAAGAAGAACAGGACATATCGCATAATGCACCCTTCTCCGATCAGGCAATACCTTCAACAATCCCAAGGAAGGAACTTTGTCAATCTGGACACCTCCAGTTCACTCCTTGAAGTCACCTTGAATGATCGCACCACTTGAGATGATGGTTCTGTCTCCAAGGATGATATTTTGTGGTCTGGCGATAATTTTACGAGATACCTTGCGACTGACTATGACCGCCTTGAACTGACGCGGAACCGCACGGCCTAGGATATCTGGAATATGTTGGGTCGCTCAGCGCCAGGACACGAGAAACGAGAGTGCACGTCGGACAGTCTGAGAGTCGATGTCAGTTCGCGCGAGACTCCCTGCAGCCCACACGAGGGTATCCAAGACCCACAGCAAAGACCTCGAAAACAAAACAACAATCAAATATCTGGGGATATGAACCGATTGAGGACCCCACCTTACAAGTACCATCTAGCCAAGATACCGTCCACTCTAGTTGTGGGCTTCTACCTCACCTCGGCGGCATCAGTCGTGCTTTTATCGGCTTGTGGGTCTACCACCGTCGGAAGTAGACTCGCACTTGGATTGGACGTACTACCAGGCCACAAGGATCTGTGTGGTATTGAAATCTGCTGGACAGAACCCCCCGGTTGTGCCCCCGGTGACACCTGTGTCAGAACAGGCCGCACGAGCCTTCCTTAGCATACTCACAGCTCTACCTGGGGCTGACGACCTGGCTATGCACTATCCTTCCCTGCATTCCAGAGACGCAGAATGGCCACCGAAGTTCGGCCCCGCACGAGCAGCCGAGGCGGAGCTCAACCCAGAAAGGAATGCGATATGCACATAAGAACTACAGATACACGTGCGGGATGTGTCGTTTCGTGAGAAGCGGTCAAGTCCAAAATAATATCAAGCAATGATATCAACGAACGGGGATGAAAAGGAATGGGGCACACCGACGAAATATGGGGGAACTGCGTGACCTGGACCGTGAACAGCTCGGGACCCGGACAAGGAGATAGAGATGAAGGAATGAAACGGGTGATAAATTACTTCTCGTCGTCGAACCCACCGACAATCTTCCTCGAAGGCTTGAGACTGACAGGTCGCCGAGTAGTATTAAACCTCCTCGTGAGTCCTTTCACCTCCGACACCTCTTCCTCACCACTCTCGTCATCCATATCTATCGCTCGGTGTCCAAAGGAACTGATAACCCTCGAAGCGGTCCTCTGAAGCGACACCGTGGTGCTATCAGGCGCCTGATTCAGCCGTAACGCCCTCTCGCAGACAGAAAGGGCCCTCATAGTCTCCTCGTCGAGTTCTAGGTTGAACAAATCAAAGATGTACCGTCGGACCAGGAGCCGGTATTTCTGCGTCGAGATCGTATGGAGAACGCGATAGAAGACTTGAGGGGAACTGAAGATGTGTCGAAACTCTGGGCGGCCCTTCATCCTAGAGATTCCGAGTGGTGAGCGACCACGATATACCCCCCTCTGGTAAACACGTACTTCGCCAGGGCCCTCGAAGCGGTATTCGCGATTACAGTGTTAGCGAGGTTTGAGACTGCCGTCATTACCTCGATCTCATTCTCAGAGGTTGGAGGCCTCAACCTGATACCACTCTCCTTCGGAATGTTAACCACCCATGAAGGTATCTAATGGAAAAAAAAAACGTCAAGCCAAACTTTCACAGGACCCGAAGGAGCCTTACCGAGAGGAATTTCTCAATATTAGCTGGGATGCAAAGTCCCGTGGGCAATCCCAATGGAGACAGGGTGGCCTCCCAACCATAGTCTTCAAGAATCTCTGCACCTTGAGGGGTCGAAGAGACCAAGCCCAGAGCGAAGAAACATGTCCTGAGTCGGGTCACTCGTCAGAAATCAGCTGAGGATTCCGGACAACCCGGCTTACCCCCGAACCGAAAGCACCTGCGACCGTTCCGCAATGTTCAAAATCTCCGGAATGACCTCCTCCTCTTCCAAAAATGGCAGCCCACCCTCCGTAGCTCCAATGTTTCCCTACAGTAATGAACGACGATCGTCATCACAGGTAGGGATCACACACAGATTGAACCACAGTCTTACCACTGCCCAAAGTATACTCTTCAGCTTCAATATGATATCCGGGTCCTCCTGCTCCAATCCGTGCTTCTTGATGAACTGCGCAAACTCGCCGAAGTGCCCTTTCTGATTAAGCACCTGACACCCTAGCTCGGTCTTGGCCATGACCCCATAGAAGTGGGGTGGAACAATCCCATCGAACGCACTAGAAGGGATGGAGTGGGAGGGGTATCAATGGATCAGATCTGAATGCTGATCCTAGCCACCTACGGTATATCATCATCCCGTTCACCAGAATTGAAATTGAAGTTGAATGCACGGGCGAGGAAAATCTCGATCTCCACTACGTAATGAACATTCCTCGACTGTGATAGTCTGGGTCAATCAAGTTCTCCCTGACATGGCGGCATCACGTACGTTAAACCAGACCTCCATCTCTCGGTCGATGTAATCCGCAGAGTACAGATAACGGAAACCGACCGGCGTCGACATGAACCTACAGACTATCGTTATGTCCAGCGTACGTGACACCACAACGAAAACCTACTTGAGCAACAGAGGGTGGCCAATATCCCCGAGGTGGTCTAACATCGGCTGCATTTCGACGACGAGGTGCAAGACATCGCTGACTTCACATGCCTCTTGCAAGAAGGTGACAGCAAGCCCTCTGACTTCGACCGCGGGATCATATAGCTGTGTTAGTAACAACCGTAGTGTCCAGGAGTTTGCGATCGGGCTAGCTCGGACGAGCTCTCCAAGGTGTTTCGTCGCGTACGAACGGATATGCTAGCCACGATGAATCAAAATCTAATGTTGGCCCTGTACTCGGTGGTCTTTACCTTGTAACTGGACGTCAAAGCTTTGGACAAAACAATACGAGGGTGCCCATCGCTATGGTTGTCCCATAAGTTCAGCTAGAAGAACCCGGCCCTGTGGAGACTCACATGCTATAATCAAGATTCTCGATGATGAGCTTCATCAAATCTTCCCGACTCCTGAGTTCGCTCAGATGGTAGAACGCAGTGAATATTTTGAATTTCTCCAATAACCTGAGAACAGTGGTAAACAAGAATGAACGGGACGTAGAGGGGAAAGAAGCGAGACACACTCGATGCCCTCCTTGTGTTTGCTCAGAGTCCCGAGCATCTCCAGGTACCCATATGTCAATGTGTCAGCGATCCTTCGCTTTGACAAGATTGGGTCAGAAGGCGGAACACCATTGAACTGGAAGCGCGGCGTCAGTTTCGCGTAAAAGCGATAAGGCGTAGCTAGTACCGGGTCCAGCTGAGCGAAGCTTGCCCTGATCTGTTGCAAGAATTCATCTTCCATTGACAACAACCTCACGCCTTCCGGGCTCGCAAGCAGGGTGGTCAGCATCGCGCACCCGAGCTTGACCCATTTCGCGTTTCCCTACACAGTAATCTTGAGTATTCTGTCACAGGGACCTGATCGAATTCAGTGCGTACCTTTCCCCTGGGAAGATCTGAGAATCTATGGCTGAAAGGATGGAAGAATGAGGTCAAGCGCTTGATGAATCTCGACACTTTGATGGCTTCTTCCATCCTCTTAGGGTTCAATAAAGGGCCCTCGATAAGATCCAGAAGCGAATCGAAATTCCATTTCGTGTGGTCTTTGGTTAACATGACCTGCGGGAGTGTCGGAAATCATGTAGGACTTACACACAAACGACAGACCTGCGTTTCCAGTAGGGAGGCGCGGAACGCCTCCCCGTCCATTTGCATACCCATTTTGATTTTCACTTGTTCCACCTGGCGTTGTCCTCGCCTCACCGCATCCTCCGAGTTCGCTCTGGGCACCGGACGATTAGTAAGTCCCGGAGAGAATTCCGGGCCAGTCCGCTCACCTCGGTCGAGAATCTTTCGCATTCGTCGCAGATTCCAGCTTGGATCTGTTCCGATTGAAACTATCGATCGCCGAAAGGGCCGAAGTGCCAACGATCCGATGTTCGCCGTCGTTGTAATCGGCTGCCAAGGCGAATATACGAGGAACCATCTATAGGAGGAAAGCAGATAGTTGAGAGGGGTAGATAAGGCAATGCACGGAAGCGATGTCCCAACCTGGACCTTTGCAGCAGCGCTCAGGGACAAGACCTTGTTTCCCATGTGAAGGACTTCAGCGATAAGCAAAATTGCTTTCCGAGAAAGGTTCGTGCCAATAATACTCTCCTCGCACATCGATGAGAGCGCCTGACGGTATCTTGGCCATTAGAAACGGTCCTAGGATTCTGAGGAACACGTTTTGACCCACATCGACCAAACCGGCAGCGACGAAAACTCTGATCAACAATGCGATGTACTGATCCGTCACTTTGAGCGTCGATTGCTGTTTCTGAGCGGTGTCTGGTTCTTTGGTTTCCTTGATCTCTTTCTTTTCTTTCTGGTTCCTGCGATACACTAGATCGCACAGGAGAAGGTAGGAGTTGGGCATAGTTGTGATGGCGAAAGATAATTACGTACTCGTCAACCTCCTTCCGTCGATAAACGTCTGGTACCAGTCCGGTGGTTTGATGTTCAGCAGATCAAAAAACATATCCAAAACAATCTCCTATTGGTGCGGCTCAGAATCCGTAGCAGGACTCGGAGGCTCACACCTTACCCTTGTTTCCAGTGAGGGTATCCTCAGAGTGTCAATGACTGTCCTGATCGCTCTCATGTCATCCATACAGAAATAGATGAGGCCTGTAAACTTGACATAGTGATAAACAAACTTCACAAAGAGCAAGAACAACACGAACCGCTCCAAGTTCGTAACATCATGGCCACCACCTTGGTACAGGCCCTCATCCTGTCTGAGTACTCGTGACCCTTCCCATACGCGTCTGTCACTCCGGTTAATGCTATCTATAAACACTTGAGTATCGTCAAATGAGACTGGAAGTGTCACAACGAGACCTCAAGGTCGGACCCTGGTCGGAGGTAGCTCCTCGTTCGAGGCAAATCGACAATATAGAGGAAGGCCGAAGCAAGAAGGGGTGTCAATTCCCCGGGAGCTTCTGCAAGGCTATGCAGTAGAACTCTTAGGCCACCACACCGAGCCAACAAGTCGATATCGATCATCACTGAACGCAAGTGGACTGAGCATTATCGAGATGCTTCAACAATCACTGCGTACTCACGTATTTCTGCGAGGGTCAAAACGCATATTTGTCGGAACGGTTCTTCGACGTGCTCCGCGACGGCGATAAATGCTCTCAGCACGGGCTCAGAGAGAGGTACCCTACTTGTAGCTGTTGCGTTATACGGTGTCCGCTGTTCGGCACCTATCTGGACAATCGCTCGGATGAGTTTGATGGCCTGCTCCTTTTCAACAGCGAACTTGTTGTCCCGTGACAGAGACCTAAGAGCTGTGAGGAAGCGTTGACAGGGAGGAGGGAGAAGTTGGCCCACTTGACTATGTACCAATCCATCGGGTGTTCCTTGAGTTTGTCAACGGATTCGATGTCGATGAGTGCATGTCGTATTAGTCGGTATGTCATCGCGCGGCAATACTTCGTATTCTTGTCTCCTAGACAGGGCAGGACGCTGTTCGCGGGATGAGACTTGAAGTTGCGAATCGAACGTGGAGGGATGTGCTCACGCCTGTAGCAGCTCATTCATGTTCAATTCATACCTCACACGTATGTTCTTTTGCAGCATCGTCGTTAGGCGTGATAGTAAATCGGTCCTGGATGCGGCTTCATCTCCCGGCGTTGAAGGGGACGCAGTGATCGCGGTGGGGGAGCTCGGTGCGGAACCAGGAGAAGTCAGTCGGTTGAGTGAGGAGAGGGTTTTGATCACGTTTGTCGCGTTCTTGAGCGTGGTGCGGAAGTCATCCACTGTTGAGATCGTGAGGGGGATAGCAAAGCCAACGTAGGTGCTCCGACCTTTGCGAAGTGAATCTTCACTCTGAAATGCTCCCCGTCTTATCATTGGTGGCGAGCCCCTCTGTCTTGCCAGGGCTTTCGTGTCTGTGACGGAGGTGAACGAAAGGAGAGAGGCCATCTAGACAAAACGCGTACAAGCCTCGATCTCTTCCGCGATTGCATCTATCTTCCACCGTGCCACGTTGAGCTCGGATTGGACCTCGCGGCGGAGAATATCCTGGACAAAAAACCGTCACCCGACTGGAAGTTCCAAAGGTTTACGGGAGGCTGACATCTAGATCCATGCTGAGAAGGTTCTCGGCGCCATCCTTTATGCGGTTCTCGACTTGTAGGGTGGCTTGAAGGTTTTCCAGCTAGACGTACGGCGGACGAGGGTTGTGGAACTCGGCTCGTCAAATCTCGCGCTAATCAACCGGCCTGGAGCGCACCTGGGTAGTCAATTGCCTTTCATCCATTTCCTCCACGGTTTTCGCCGTTGCTCCCAGGGCTGTCGTACTTGAAGCGGCACCGGTGGAGATGGACCCCGAGGGGGTGGACTCGGCCAGGGTGGTGCCAGCGATGCTGGCCGAGGGGTGGACATCTGCGTTTGCGGTCGGCATGCCACGCAGTCGCGATAAGTCTGGTTCAGATCGAGAACATGCGAGGGATGTCCCTATTTCCTTTTTTGGAAGGCACCCATCGGGACTGCGCCGATTGGCGGCGGAAGTTCCGAGGCAGCCGGAGGACCACGTACTCCACGGCCGCCCTCCACACTGGAACAGGAGTCACAATGCCAAAGCACTGCTGGATCTGCGAATGGGCTCGGCACCCAGTCATCCTCTGCCGGGTTTCAATTGAGGGTCAAGGGCTCCGACCGAGTGACTCGCCCAGACAACAGTGCCGTATTCTTTGTGGCGCTCATTTCGGCAAGAATATTCCTCCGCTCCAACGCCTCCGCACTCCCCGGCGGTGACTCGACGTAGCAACCGTGAGAATTGCCGAGAAAGCCAAGGCTCGGGATCATCCGATCGACTGTACAGGCCGGGACAAGCCACAGTTCTCACGGGCCCTCATCCAAGCATCCTCAACGATCAAGACCCCTCCACGCCAAAATGGGTGAGTTAATCGTCGGTGCACTGGAGAGACTATGCCGATTTGTTTTCAGTTCGTTACGCAGCAGCCGCTCTCGCCGCAAACCCCGAAAAAAGTCGGTCAAGTTATCGTTATCCAAGGCACAGGAACTGAACGCGATGATTATCTACAATTAGCCTCACGCGCGCGAGGTGAATACCTCCGCACCCACTTCAAGAACATGCGAGAAGTTGCTGCTGCTCTCCGAGGCGAGTCCTACATTCGCGTGGCGTACGATCGCGAGAGACTGACTGCCGCCGTTCTTACAGGTCTGAAATTGACCAAGGCCTACAGCTACCTCGGGGACGTCAAAGAACATAAGCAGGTCATCCCCTTCCGACGATTCAACGGCGGTGTCGGCCGCGCCTCGCAGGCCAAACAATTTGGTGCTACTCAGGGTTGGTTTTCCGGCTGGGTGATCAAAGCACCGTGTTTCACACACCCACCATGTGTCTAGGTCGCTGGCCCGAGAAATCTGTCAAATTCGTCCTCAGACTGTTGAAGAATGCAGAGGCCAACGCTGACTCGAAAGGACTCGAACTCGAGGAGCTGTACATCAAGAACATTGTCGTCCAGCAGGCCCCCGTATGTTGATTGAGTTTAGATCGGCCGCCGAAGACAGATACTGATTCTCCGATTTCGGTTAGAAAACCCGTCGGAGGACATACCGTGCCCATGGGCGCATTAATCCCTATCAGGGACACCCGTGCCACGTCGAGGTGATTTTATCCATTGGGGATGAGGAGGTTGAGAGGAGCAAAGACCTGGACGGTGTGGAAAAGTCGGCGCTGATTGGCCTGAACAGGCGACAGGTCGCCCGGAAGAGAATCGAGGCCGCGCGCGTGTGACCGGGGGCCGGTTGTCGTCGTTGTCGTAGGTTATGTACGCTTGAAAATGGTACGAGACGCTTTGAGCTCGCACAGGCAAATCGGAAAATCGGAAAACAACCAACAGATTGATGGCCGAGGAGGGCGTGGGACACTGACAGCCCAGGGACCGACAGCGTGGTTCCATCGCGATTACCTTCCGCAGCTGACTCACCGGGGGCCTTCCTACCAATGAACACACTATATAACCTCCAACCTTTCCTCAAGCCAACTCGCCTCAGCCCATCCGCTCATCTTTCCGTCTCACGATGAGTTCAGCGGACGAGAAGAAACCACGTCGCGGCTTGTTCTCCAAAAAACCCTCTCCAGACCCCCTCAAGGACTCGGATGCCCCCCCCAAGGAGAAGAAGTCCGTCGAACATGACGCCGTAGAGACAGCCCCAGCTGCTAAACCCGTAGAGATCACCCCAGCGTCCCTCGCCGAGCTCTTTCGGTGAGTCCCTTCCTCGCCCTGCACGCTTGGCAAGTTCGTGCCTGAACCCGTTCTTCCCTAGTTTCGCAACCAGGACCGAGCTTGTCCTCGACTTCATCGGCCTTATTTGGGCTGCTGGTGCAGGTGCCGCCCAGGCAAGTCCCATGTTCTCGCTCCTTGGGTCCCGATGCTGACGTTTCCCTCCCAACAGCCGTTGATGAGTCTGATCTTCGGCAGACTCGCGCAGGACTTCGTCGACTTCCAGATTATGCGCACAAGGGCCGACCAAGGAGATCCGGAAGGTATCGCTGGCCTCCCAGAAGCCGCATCCCACTTCAGGAGGGCTGCAGCGTTGGATGCCTCTTACCTCGTTTACATCGGTATTTCATTCTCCTTAATTAATCTCCGATGACGCTCTAACAACGCTGCAAGGTCTCGGCATGTTCGTTGCGAATCTCATCTTCATGGCCATATGGTCTCACACCTCGGAAGTTGCTGCAAAACGTCTTCGTGAATCTTATCTCGCTGCCGTTCTTCGCCAGGATGTCGCATTTTTTGACAATGTCGGTGCTGGAGAGATCACCACTAGGATTGAGACCGATACCCGTGAGCACGTTTATCAACCTTACTGTCCTTTGATTCCCACCTCCAGTTTTCAGATCTTGTACAGCAAGGTATTTCCGAGAAGATCCCGGTGGCTGTCAGTTTTATGGCCGCTTTTGTCGTTGGTTTCATCATCGCCTTCATCCGGCAATGGAAACTCTCCCTTGCCTTGTCCTCGATCATCCCCATGATTGCAATTACTGGTGGCCTTATGAACTTGTTTATCTCCAAATATATGCAGGAGTCTCTCAAACACGTCGCCGAGGGAGGAAGTATCGCCGAAGAGGTTATCTCCACCATCCGCACCAGCCACGCCTTTGGATCTCAGAATGTGCTCCACTCGCTTTACAACGCCCATGTCTTGAAGGCCAGAGCTGTTGACCTCAAAGGTGCTGTCTGGCAGGGTGGTGCCCTTGGAGTCATGTTTTTCGTTATTTATGCTTCCTATGCGCTGGCCTTCCAGTTCGGCACCACGCTCATCAATTCTGGTGAAGGTACGATCTTCAAAGCCTTTCCTGTATTTCTTATGCTAACTTGTTCCCTTCAGCTACGGCTGGAGAAGTCGTTAACGTCGTCATTGCCATTCTCATCGGTGCCTTCTCCCTGGCTCTTATGGCACCCGAGCTTCAGGCCGTCGCACACGCTCGCGGTGCTGCTGCCAAGCTTTTTGCCACTCTCGACCGGGTCCCCACCATCGATTCGGCTGATCCTGGAGGGTTGAAGCCAGAGCGCTGTGAAGGTCGCATCACCTTCGAGGATATCAAGTTCAGCTATCCGTCTCGCCCCACCGTCCCGGTCGTCAAAGACCTTTCGTTGGCTATCGAAGCAGGATCCACTGTTGCCTTGGTCGGTGCTTCCGGATCCGGCAAGTCCACTGTCATCTCCTTGGTCGAGAGGTTCTACGATCCACTGTCTGGTGTCGTTCGACTGGATGGCATCGATATCAAGGAGCTTAACGTCAAGTGGCTTCGTAGCCAGATCGGTCTCGTGTCTCAGGAACCCATCCTTTTCGCCACCACCATCAAGAACAATGTCGCCCATGGTCTTGTTGGCACCCAGTGGGAGAACGCCCCAGAGGAAGAAAAGTTTGCCTTGGTTAGGGAAGCTTGCGTCAAAGCCAATGCCGACGGATTTGTGTCCAAGCTACCAGATGGGTACGACACTATGGTTGGAGAGCGCGGTTTCTTGCTGTCTGGTGGTCAGAAGCAGCGTATCGCCATTGCTCGCGCTATCGTCTCGGATCCTCGCATTCTCCTCCTCGATGAAGCCACCAGCGCATTGGACACACAGTCTGAGGGTATCGTGCAAAATGCTTTAGATAAGGCGTCTAAGGGTATGCCGACGATCTCTTTTCTTTCGCGAATATTTATTTACCTTCTCTTCCAGGACGTACCACTATCACCGTTGCCCACCGTCTTTCCACTATTAAGGATGCCGACCGCATTCACGTCATGGGCGAGGGTGTTGTGTTGGAGAGCGGAACGCACAATGAACTACTTCACGATGAGAATGGCCCCTACGCACGTCTCGTCGCCGCCCAAAAACTCAAGGAATCCCCCGTTGAGGAAGATGGATCCGAAAGCTCGACAGCTGATGGTGTAGATGATATTGAAAAGGCTGCCCGCGAAGAGATCCCACTTGGCCGCCGCGACACTAGCACCCGTTCTTTGGCCTCCGAAATTATCGAGAGGAGCAGGCAACAGCAGCAGGAAACGAAGAGCGATCACGGCATGATCTACCTCTTCCAGCGCATTGGTTCCCTCAATCCCGCCGGGTACAAGGCGTACTTTATCGGCACGTGCGCAGCGATCTGTACCGGGATGGTGCACCCCGCATTCGGCATTGTCTACGCCTTGTCGCTCGATGCATTCTCTATGCAGGATCGTGACGATCGCCGCCATGCTGGCGACCGCAACGCTCTCTGGTTATTCATCATCGCCATCGGGTCCTCCATCGCCATCGCCATTCAGAACTGGATGTTCAACGATGCCGCCGCTCAATTGTCGGCCGTTCTCCGTGACAGGTCGTTCAAGGCCATCCTTTCCCAGGACATCGAGTTCTTCGACAAGGAGGAGAACAGCACTGGTTCGTTGACCACCAACCTTTCCAGCAACCCTCAGAAAATCTTTGGTCTCGCTGGAATCACCTTGGGAACGTACGTTTTTTTGTTTTATTTGGTATGGTGAAATGGGAAATAACGTGAAATTCCAGTATCGTTCAATCCATCGCCACTCTCATCGGTGGTTCCATCATCGGTCTCGTATTCGCATGGAAGGTTTCTCTTGTTGGCATCGGTACGTAAATGTTCATACGTATTCCCCACGTGTTAGTAGCAGCCACTGACATGACGCGTTTTCACAGCTTGCTACCCACTGGTCCTCTCCGCAGGATACATTCGTTTGCGTGTCGTCGTGCTCAAGGATCAGACGAACAAGAAGGCACATGCCGCCTCTGCCCATCTCGCTTGTGAGGCGGCTGGATCAATCAGGACCGTGGCTTCCCTTGGACGTGAAGAGGATTGCTGCAGACAATACTCTGTGTCGTTGGAGGAGCCCCTTCGTCGTTCACACAAGGCCGGTATGTTGAGCAACTTTATCTATGCTCTCTCCCAGTCTATGGGCTTCTGGGTCATCGCCTTGATCTTCTGGTACGGCTCGGTGTTGGTGGCCCGGCTTGAGTTGGGGATGTTCGGGTTCTTTGTGTCATTGATGGTGAGCAAACCGATCTCGACAGAAAATTAATCCTTTTACTAAATCATATTCGATCAGAGCGTCACTTTTGGTGCCATCCAGGCTGGAAACGTCTTCTCGTTCGTCCCTGATATCTCGTCCGCTCGTGGTGCCGCGATCAGCGTCATCGAGCTCCTGGATTCTAAACCCGACATTGACGCCGGCTCGGCCGAGGGTTTCGTCCCTAAAGATGTTGTCGGACGCATTCGCTTCGAAGGCATCCACTTCCGCTACCCTACTCGCCCTGGTATCCGTGTCCTCCGTGAGCTTTCCCTCACTGTCGAGCCCGGCTCTTTTGTCGCCATCGTTGGACCATCCGGTTCTGGAAAGTCGACCACCATTCAGCTTGCGGAGAGATTCTACGATCCTTTGGCTGGAGACGTTTACGTGAGTTTGTTTCATGTGATTGTGATTTATGGTATGCTGGACTAACTGTGTTTACAGTTGGATGATACGAAGATCACGGAACTAAACGTCGCAGAGTACCGGAAACATCTGGCCCTGGTCTCTCAGGAACCAACTTTGTACGACGGGACTGTCAAGTTCAACATTCTTCTCGGCGCTACCAAGCCCTTTGAGGAAGTTACGCAAGAGGATATCGAAAAGGCTTGCGCTGACGCGAACATTCTCGAGTTCATTCGTAGTCTGCCGGAAGGCTTCGAGACAAAGGTCGGTGGGAAGGGATCACAGCTCTCTGGCGGCCAGAAACGTAAGTTTCGTTTTCATTGGGACACGTCATCGGATGACGAGATCATATGACGCTAATCTCGCTTACTTCACCCCTTTTCTAGAACGGATTGCCATCGCTCGTGCTCTGCTGCGGAATCCCAAGGTCTTGCTTTTGGACGAGGCCACATCTGCCTTGGATTCTCAATCTGAGAAGGTCGTCCAAGCCGCGCTCGACACCGCTGCAAAAGGACGAACGACGATCGCTATCGCACATAGATTATCGACGATCCAGAACGCGGATTGCATCTACTTCATCAGCGAAGGCGCCGTATCTGAATATGGAACTCATGAGCAGCTTTTGGCCCTGAAGGGCGGTTACTACGAATATGTCCAGTTGCAGGATTTGAGCGGGAAGTAGAAATCTTCCCTCGTCTTCCCATCGTTATATCTGCTGTCGGCGCTGTGATCAAGTTGTTTCGCGGTTTGGACCCTTGTTGTGCGTTTTGTTTAATTCCCCTTACCCCACTATATCATTCGTATTATCCCCCTGACTTTATGTTTCGACTTTACCCTACTACGGCGTGCTTTTTTGTGCTCGTCTGTATAATTAGTGGTGTTCGTTTTTCCTCGCTAGAACCTATTTACGAAGCACTTACGCTCCATAAGTACATACGCATCGATGTTACATACAACCCGCAACCCTCTACGACAATGAAATCTGGTGCATTCTTCTGGCCCGAGAATACTGTGGGAAAGTGGCGGCGAGGGATGATCCGGAGTTGCCGACCGGGATCAGGCGTGTGGGTTACACGCGGCGGGGGGCTAATCGCTGGCTGCTCAACTGACGACAACGTCTTTCTTCCAGTCCAACTTTCTTCCCCTCCACTTTCACCATGTCAGTCTCCCTTCAACCCTCCACCACTCTCGGCTTTCCAAGTACGTACCTTAAACATTCCCCTCGCATGCTGTGACCCGCTCATCCAACACAAACTCGCCGCGTTTTCAGGGCCGCTCACTCAGACCGTAAAACGCACTCTGACGATCTCGAATAACAATGTCCAACCTGTGGCGTTCAAAGTTAAGACCACCGCTCCCAAGGTCTGTCTCCATCCCCGGGTGTTTGGGGTTCAACTCGAGGGTGCTTATCGAACTTGCGTATGTCCCTTAGCTGTACTGCGTAAGACCGAATTCTGGTCGTGTGGAGCCTGGTCAGAGCGTCGAGGTCCAGGGTGAGTCGTGTGCTTCCCTGAAGCGCGCCACATATCTCAATGAAGTTGCTGTACGTTGTGTGGCGGGGACCCAGTTATGTTGCAGGCCATGAAGGAAGAACCACCGTTGTCGGCCAAGTGCAAGGACAAGTTCTTGATCCAAAGTACCACCATCACACCCGAAAAAGAGACTCTGACTCTCAACGACATCGTGAGTTTGCGACTCTCTTCCTTTGCTCGCAAGTTGTCATCCGTTGCTGACATATCTGAATTTCCTCTCGTCTCGGGCAACGTTTCTGTTTACGTGATGACGACATAGTGGAACACCACCGATGGCGATACGCACTCGCAAAAGATAAGGGTCGCTTATTTGCCACCTGAGGGAACGAACATTCCGGAGGAAGAGGAGCCAGTTCCCGGACCGCCGGCTCAGTCAGCATTCCCTGAGGTCAGTACACATACGCCGCGTGAAACGTCTTCCAGTGTAGCGCTTGCTAACTCGGCTCTTATCCTCGTTTCATCTCGCCTAACAACAGCACTTCCACACCATGCACCCAGCCAATGGTCGTGGCGTACTGCCGATTCCAGAATTCGAAGAGACCCGGGACCACGCATCTTTCGAGGAAACACACGAGGATGCTGAGCCAGCCGTTGTAAACGTCGCCGTCCATCACCCGCAACCCCGCCAGCCAACACCACAGCCTTCTCGAGAGCAGGACCTCGACAAGCAGTTGGGTGATGCGACGGCGGAGATCGATAGGCTGAGAGCTCTGTTAGCTGCCATGCCAAAGCCTGAAGCCCAGGATGAGTCCCACCACGAGCCAAGCGGTGTGAGGAAGAGGCATCGTAGGGCCCCTTCTACGGTGACTGGAACCGACACCGAAGTTAGCAGCTACGTCGATGAGCCCTATCAACCAGAGGGAGTTCCCCTGCAGATTGTCATCATTATTGCCCTGGGGGTGTTCGTCACCACCTATCTTTTCTTCTAGTCTTTCCTCGTTTGTGTATGGGACCCGCGGCCTTTCCTGTTCATTTCCTCGTTTTTTTATAGCCCTCTCCGCGTTTATGCATATGGATCATGTTTGACGTCTATCATACCTCGCGCACCGTATGGCAACTGAAAGGCTGCGAGCATGTATTTACTTATCCCTGTTTTTTTTTTATACTTGCTGCCCCTTTTCCTTATCTTTTTTACAGTTCTTGTGGTTATTCTACATAACTTGCCATACCGTCACGAAACCGAGATGACAAATTGCAACGAGGACAGATATCATAAATCATTTGAACCACGCGGACGGGATGCGGAAGTAGATCCGGTGGTTGGAGTTTCTGCCTGGCATCGTCAACCCTGGCGTCATAAAGGTCGGTTCGAACGCAGTGAGTCGTATTGCACCATGACGGCCGCATTGTGGACTCTCTTAATGGCGTTGCCCAGCCTCGTCTGCGCCCTCTACGACACCCAGATACCGTTTCACAAACCCGCGGATAACATTATGGTGGCTCATGGCACCAAGCCCACGTTCAGGTTCAAGGAGGGATCGGATGTCTTTACCCCGAAGGATCTCATCGAGCTGTCCAGACCCGGGTCTGGCGTAGCGAACGTTCCTGGCGATCTCATCCTCGTGCCCGTGTCAAAGTACTCGTTTGAGGACAAGAAGTACGTCCGTGTTTCATTACCACTTGCGTGTTTCGAGGCTCCCATTCGCTCAGGGTGCTTACCCCTGACGCGTGCGTGTTCGGGGGTGAGGGTGGGGCTGCCCATGCCCTTCCGCGATGTTCGGGTCCAGCAGCCGATGTGGGACACAGGACATGAGGAGGGGATGTGTCGGAAACACGTTTTTTCCTTTCTTTTCTTTTCGATCCCGCCGGAGGTATAGCTGACCGGTCACAAATTTCCGATCCGGTACTAGGAACAAGAAGGCAATCTATATCGCGCCTGTTGAAGCCACCGTCCAACCGCTCGAGATCCCGCTTGCCAAGGGTGGACAAGCGTTTTGGTTGGCTCCTTGTGTCATCGCGCATGTTGTTCCAAACGAAGAAACAAAAGTTCAAGACATGTATGCGATCTCTGTCGAGTTCCATACCGAAGAGTCGGGTGCGGTCAAGATCGCCACTCCAGGCCCTCCAGTTTTGATCGGATCGTTCCCCACCTCGACCTCGGACAACTTCCGGTACGTTCCTGATCCCGGTGTCCTCGTGTTTTCGGATTATGTCTATGAGGATGGTGAGTTGAAGGCGGTGAAGGAGGGTGATGAGGCTTGGGAGGGGAGAGGAACTACGGCGTTGGTTTATGATGAGACTTATGTCCGTCATTGGGATACCTACCGTGGGCCCAAGCACCAGTCTTTGTTTTCGGTGAAGCTCGCTCAGAAGGACGGGATCTGGTCTTTGAGCGAGGAGTTCATCAACTTGCTTGCCGGAACGAAGCATGTGAGTTGTCATCTCTAGTGGAGTGATACGTCCGATTCATGAAATGTGAACACCGTTAGAGTTCTCCCGTTGAACCTTTCGGAGGAAAAGACGATTTCGATGTTTCCAAGACCCATGTTGTATATACCACGTTGGACCCTGAGCTGCCTCCCGCCTGGCACACCAAACAGAACGTAAGTCCAAGGTACTCTAACTTTATCCTGGATAATTGATTGGGTTGCAAGGTATTTGTCGTCGACCTCGAGGGCAAGAACCGCAAGGAAATCACGTCTGGGAAACACGGTGCCACCCATACCACGATCTTCAGCAACGATGGCACCAAGGTTGCTTGGACTGAGCTTGCTGAGGACGGGTATGAGTCTGATCATGCCGTTCTTGTTGTCTATGACCTGAAGAAGAATGAGTCGTACAAGTTGACACCTCATTGGGATAGGTCTCCGTCCTCTATTTCCGTATGTGTGGGGCTTTGATCTGTTCAGCACGAGAGCTCACGTACTACTGTAGTTCTCCGGAGACGACAAGTACATCTATATCACCGCCGGAAGCGAGGCTCGTGTCAAGATCTTCGTCCTCCCGGTCCCGGCTTCTAAGCCTCACTCCGGCAAGAAACTCGCCTCGCCTTTCAACCTCACGGATGAGCACTCTACTAGCGCCATCCAGCCATTACCCGGCGGCCGTCTCTTGTATTCTCAGAGCTCCTTCACAAAACCTATCGATGTCTACATCGTTCGTGGACTTGACCAACTCCCTACTTCATACGATTCCTGGGACCATGATACCAAGGACCTCAAGCCTCAGTCATTCACTGTTAACCAACTCACAAAGTTCACCGAGGAGGAGCTGAAAGGTAAAAGTCTGGACGCTGGAGAGGAATTCTACTTCGATGGTGCCGAGAAGAGGATCCAAGGGTGGATTTTGAAGCCAAAGGGGTATAGCAAGGGTGACAAGAAGAAGTGGGCGCCGCTTTTGTTCATCCATGGTGGCCCTCAGGGTGCTTGGGAAGATGCGTGGTCGACGAGGTGGAACCCGAATGGTATGGCCCTGTTTCATGAACGGGGAAGGTATTTGAGGGCTGACCTGGGTTTCGTAGTGTTTGCCCAACAGGGATACTTTGTCATTGCTATCAACCCATCCGGTTCGACCACCTTCGGGCAAGGTATTTGCTCCCTGGGGTTTCCTCCTCACTTGTAGGTAGCTGATACCATCCGGTTATTAGACCTCACGGATGCCATCAAGGAAGACTGGGGAGGAAAGCCGTTTGTTGACCTTCGCAAGGGGTGGCAATATATCCTCGATAATTATCCCCAGGTTTGGGTCCCTTCTACTTGTGCTCTACTCCGTGCTTACCTCGGCCCTACAGATCGACGAGGACCGTGCAGTCGCTGCTGGTGCCAGCTACGGAGGCTACGCCATCAAGTGTGTCTCTCGTCTATTGTGTTGGGATAATGGCTAACGACTTTGCTAGTTGGATTCAGAGCAATCCCGAATTTGGTTTTGGGTTTAAGGCTCTCTTTTGCCATGATGGGGTATGGGTGGTCCTTGAGGCGTGTTTGAGACTGACTCATTATACCACCAGGTCTTTGATTCGCAATATAATGGATACTCGACCGATGAACTCTTCTTCGTGAGTTCCTGACCCGATTTTGGATTTCTGCCTTGTCGTTCACGTTCGACCACAGTTCAATCATGAGTTCGGTGGACAGCCATGGACGAATCGCTCCCGAGAACTCACCAAGAAGTTCGTGGTTTACCTTACTTTTCATTGGGATCACAAGTTTGATCACGGGTCGGTTTGTAGGTTCAGCCCATCGAATTTCGTCCACAAGTGGTCTACTCCTGAGTTGATCGTCCACGGAAGCAAGGACTATCGTCTCCCTGAGACTGACGGTATCGCCGTCTTCCAGGCTTTACAGCAGTACGTTCATTACCATGCCCTCTGCAGTTGAACAGTTAATGATGTGGCCGCAACGATGTAGACGAGGCGTCCCAAGTCGCTTGGTGATATTCCCGGATGAGAACCATTGGGTCCTAAACCACGGAAACAGCCTCAAGTGGCACTATGAAGTCTTCCGCTGGTTCAACCAGTTCGTTGGAAAGGAGGATGGAAACTAAAAATGCTTAGGCTGTCGCTGCCTAGTTAAACGAATGAACGTTTTCCGGTCCTGGATGTGTAAAGTTAACAGTTGTACAGTAAACCCTGAATGCAGTCTTTCTTTCGCAACTCGCGTGACTGAGTGATGGGACTGACCTTCTCAGTGAATCCCGGGGTTTCAGACCCGGGGGGAGTGGGTCCTCCCCGATAGCGAGTGTTCGTCTACAACTTGACCCCGATCGCCATCAGTCGTCTTTTCCCAGAACTCCCATGATGCTCTTCAAGCTTGAACCTCTCCTTTTTGTGAAAGCCCAGTTCACGCAACCGTTTTCGCCGCTGCACCCACATCCGTCACTTTGTTAGTCGCTGTTGGAATCTTCACCGTCGTCCTCTTTCATGGGGTGATCGGATTAACTCTGGATGTGTCCGCCTGGCAGGACGGGTAGGACAACCGTTACCCAGGGAAACAAGTGGCGCGCCCCCGAACGGTACGCCCCTTTGTTTCCTCTTGTCCGCCTGCTTCTATGCCTCTTTGTTTGTGATGCTGTAGTCAGCTTTCAGTCCATGGGGTCGTTCGCGCAAATACGTAGTGCAATGCCATCGAGCGGACTGTCATGCAGCAAGGGCGTGCTTGGCTGTATGAGCATCCCCGGTGCTCAGTTCTTTTCCTTGCTTTGCCTTTAGGGCCCATCTTGTCGGCCGGAGGGATCCACAAGCTCAGGACCAGTAGTCCTACCCGATTCCTTCCTCGCATTGAAGGCCGCGGATGCCAGTTTAGGGTTGTTATTGCTGGAACTACAGCGATTTCTCGAGAATAAAAGATGACAAATCCTTGGACAACTTAGCGGCCCCGCAGCAGCAGAGGTGGCCGACTTTTTGGGCGCGGTACGTAAACTAAATTTAACGACCATTCCGAGCTGCGGCCGACTGACCCTCTTGTAGTCGATAGGGAATGAATTGGATGGTTACCCCACGTTTCGTCGGAGGACGGTACGTTTCTTGTGAGGTCTATGCGGGTAGTGGGAGGTATTGCCTGCCTCGTACACACTACAGGGAGAAGTCACAGTCTCTGAACAGGGGCCATGGACTCTCACAGGCTTTAGCGAGGTGTGGTGTGATGGTGTGAGCTGGTAACCGTAGAGAGCAGCGAGAGGCCGTACTCGCTTAGGGCGTATCCGAGGATCGGAGAAAAAGTCCTCTTTCCAAGGCGACAGTAGTCAAAGTATACCCCAGAGGGATCAAGAAGCCCCTCACCGAGAACGCCGCTTGAAGCAAGGGTGAACACTTGGTGCGAGGGAGGACACATCAGTATAGAGAACGCTGGTCAGTGACTACAAATGCCCCCACTTTTGCATTCACACAAACTTCGGCGGGGAAGGAACAGAACACGAAACGAACTGAAGTCCGGCACATGGGTCATTCACAGTGTTGAATCGGCTCGGGGCTGGATGGGACAAGGTCTTGGCGGATAATTCGTCAGGCCAATCACACGGGACAATAACGGCAAGAGGGTGTTACTGCGCCGCAGACTCATCTGATTAGAGTTCGCCGCACCCGGGCTTGCACTGCAAGAATGGGGATAATAACTTTCAATCCGCTCACAGTTCACAAGGCGGCGAAAGTTTCCTCGGGCTGATGTATGCCCTTCCCTCTGAATGATCCCGGAATCTTCAATTACTCTGTGGTTCCAGCAGTCGTTCTGATACTCGTCGATCTCCGTTCGCCGGCGGAATGCAACGACGGTACGAGGATTTACCCACAATAGCGTCGTCAATCTGGTAGATCAAACATCATCCCGCCTCATCCTCACGTTCAATTGGTTGCTCTCTTCGTCTACTTTCTGTGCGAGTACATCACCCATCTAGAATTTCACCTGGTCCTTACTAGCTGCGACCCATTTCCATGCGGTCACCCTGTTCCGATCGGGCATTTCCATGACGAGTGAGTTAATACCTGCTCGTTGCGCTCTTGGATAGCATTTTAGTAATATCATTCCAACTTGAATAGCCTGCCACTGATCTCGGTGTATCCCGAGCACTCTGTGTGTCGAATGGGAGGACTCGGTTCGGGCCGTGAACACTCCGACCCTCTGGGAGGGTATAAAACTCGCAATTCCCCCCTACAAGCTGACCACGCCTGTACAACTTCCCACCGTGACACGCAGGACAATGGAGTCCCTCCCCAAATTTTTTATCGTTCTTATCGTTGCACTGGTCACCAATGCGATTGCTTTACCCAGCCCAGATGCGGGCGGAGTCGATTTCGCTCGTCGCAATCCTGGTCAGTACCGTCCGCTCTTATTCGAGTGTTGTGATTGAGACTTGGAGCTATGGTAGAAACAGAGGAGTGTGTGCATGGGCGGGATGTTGAGGGCTCTTCCGACCATGTCTGCATTGCCAGTGGTTTCTAGCCATGAAGTTCCAGATACGTCTTTACTGGCGTGTCGTCAACTTTGCGACCGTCTTAGATCTTGATGTCCCTGACAAAAGTAACCCGCTTCCGCGTAGCTTTTGCATTCCCTGCATTTTCTATTGGGCTTACTGTTGTGCGTTGTTTGTTGGTACCACTGTCCTTTTTGAGAGCTAAAAGGTACAGCAGTCGTGATTTCCACTACTTCGAATCGAGAAATCAAAGATCGCAAGGACGTACTTGCCCTTGCGAATTACCCTGGCGGATTTGCCCAGTAGCTTTAGCATTTGTTCTGATACTCTTCGGTTCGGGTTCACCGGTGGGACGAAAATGGGTGTACTGCTAGTTACCGGTTACCTCCAAGCACGGCAAATTTACCGGTCGATCACTACAATGTCATTCTGTTTCATCTTCACAACAGTCTCTTGTTGTGCAACCAATTGTATTAGTACAGATAAAGCCAGGGTCATGGAATACATGTGCGCTATATACATCTCTTCTGAGGAATCATATGAGCAAAGTCCAGGATCAACAGCACTCCAGTCCCATCGTAGGCAGCAACTAAGTACCGGCCATCCCATTGCGCTACACTAGGCCTCGCAAATCTCTCGGGCAGCCGAAAAACCTCCTCCCTGGTGATGGTATTATTAATCCTGGTATGACCTGTGTTCGGCACCTTTGTATCGTCAACTTGGATAAAATCCAGCTGGTGTCTGTCTGAGGGTATGTCCGATGGTGGAAGGGGGGGTGACCTCGGGTGCTTCAGGTCCCACCCTTGGGGTGGCGAATTCTCGGAATGAATCCAGACTCTCGAACCATCTAGAATGAAGGTAGGGGAGTACGGGCAACACGCCCCCTCGAATGGTATTGTGCCTACACTTCTCCCCGTTTCAGTGGACCAGATTTGAATGTTCTGTGCATCCAGTCCAAACGCTCTGGTCCCGTCCCTCGATATCCTAAGGTCACGAATAGAGATGTCGCGGGGTAGATCCACTATCGGGAGGCGGTCCTCCTTCTCGACGTTCCAGGTGGAGATTTTCCAGGCATTACTGGGATCGCAAATGGCAACAATCAACACACTGCCAACCAGCCGTGCATCGCTCGCGTAGCCCCCGTCGGCTTCGAATGTTTGGAAGAAGATTTTGCAAAGACCGGTCGAGAGTTCCCAGAGCCCGACCACTCCAGCCGAATTGATGGATATGGTGGTATCCTCTTCTACTTGCAAAATAACGGATGTGATCCCATTTAAGGCGGGTGGTGTGGGCCTTGCATCCATCGTAACTCGATTTGGGGCGGAGTCACCAATCTGCCAGAATCTGACCAATTTGTCGTTGGATGCCGATACGAGGGAGGAGGAAAATGTGAGCGAAGAGATATCGCTGTTGTGGAGATTGAAGGTTTCATGGAGGCTGGCGCTTGGGGTGGTGGTATTCCAAACGTAGGCAGTTGCATTTCCAACACCGACCACAAATTTGCCGTTGGGAGAGAGACAGTAGCGATTCACACTACGGTCATGGGCAGGAAGGTAGGAGATGATATTTCTGGAGTCAGAGTCTTGGACTATGGTGGACCTCCCACCATGCGAAACGAAGCGGCTACCATCAGAGGAGAAAGCGGTGTGGATGCCAAGGGTCGGACCTTTGATTTTGGAACCCTTGATGTCATACTGCTGGATGAAGCCAGCTTCAGACGCGGCAATGAGGCGACCAGGGTATTCGGGAATGAAGGCGATAGAGGCCACGGCGCTTCCCTCTTGTCCTGCGATATATTGTTCTATGATATTGGAGCACTTCTCCGTCCGAATGTCCCACAAACAAATTGCGTTGTTGTGAGGTCCCGAAGCAATCGTGATGGCGTCTGATGAAATGGAAACGGAACAAGTCCGATGGGCAGCGGTGTGAAATGTATTGACATCAGAAAACGTGCAAAATGCTTATTCTTCGGTTATTCGACACTTATGACACTTATTCTCGTAAAATAATCCAGGTCCAGGTTTTGACGTCTTGGAAGGGTCCAAATGGCAGGGGATTTCGTAAGAATAAGGTCGAATAAGCGGAATAAGTAAATAAGACGATGCCTCGTTTACTGATGGATGGCCCCACCGGTCTGGATATCCCAGAGTTTTATGGTGTTATCGTTGCTTCCAGATACCAGCAGTTTTCCGTCCGATGAGAAGGAGAGAGATGTCACGCCATCGGTGTGTTCTTTGAGAGTGGATCTGCGGGTCCCGGTGATTGCATCGAGGATAATAATGTCGCCAGAACTCAATCCAACCGTAACGACATCCCCGTGGCATGCGAGAGCTTCCGGGGAGTGGTTAAAGAAAACCGTGCGAGAACATTTCCCCCATTTTTCTGGGCATCCCTTGACCACCTTAACCGTTTTTATGGACTCCGCAGCATATTGCTGGTGGAGCCAAGATTGGGAAGGAGAAAATGGGAGGGCATCATGGTAAATGCTGGTAGGGGAGTCGCGGATTGCGTCGAAATTCAACGAGATGAGGCGCTGGCTCTCGTTTGTCCACTTGCAGGAAACTCTTGCCTGCATACGCATGAACATATGCTTCTGTGGAGATCCCGCACATGACTCACCGACAGATACCATTGGTCCACGTCGTGGATGGCATAAACACTGACGTTGAGGTATCTTGTGAGGCTGAGGACCTCGATCCAAAACAGCAGACGCTGCGTGAAGAATTCGTCAATTGCCTCCCGTACTTGTTTGATGTGAGGACCATCGCCAGAAATCTTCGCAAGGTGTTTCGTCCAGAACCGGCATGCGTACTCCAATGCACGCCCAATGTGGGCTTCTCTACGAGTGTCCAAATCTTTGATTTCACTGAGGGCAGGACAACCGCTCAAGTTACAAATGTTCCTCCTCAGCTTATCCTTCATTAGGTTGAGACAGGAAAATAGAATATCGATGTGATGGACCGGGGGGTCGACAAAGAATCGTCCGTCTTTGCATCTTCCTGGGTCGGTGAGGAAATCAGGGAAGGATTTGTGGAAGATACGGACGGGATCGGCTTCGTCCTCCGGAACGAGAAGAAGAGAATGGAGGGAACGTAAGGCGATGGAGATACGAGATGGCGCCCCACAGACCTTGACGAGATCCGAAAGTGTCTTCCTTGAAAGGGGATAGAACACAAGCAGTACTGCGCCGACAACCAGCTTGAAATAGGAGAAGAGCTCTTCATCCGGGCCCGCATCATGGAACGCTTGTTCTAGTACCTGTGTGTAGAGGAGATCGATTCCTGACTTCCCTTCATGGGCGGTGCAGTGGGGGAGCGAAATGATCAGGGCGAGTCTCTCTGTGGGCAAGTGGAGTGGGGATGCAATGAATTTGACAACTGTCGAGGCATAGATGAAGAGTCCAGCCGCCTTCTTGCAGAGGATCTCGATTTCGTATGAGCTCGGCCAGTTTTCCGTCACGTCATAGTTACTTCTGTTTTTGGCGATGTCACCCAGCCGAGTTTTGAAGAACAGCTTTATATCATCGTCTACCGACGAGCGTTCGACGCCGTGGAGCTTAAGCACTTCCGTGATGGGTCGAAGTGACTTCAGCCGGAATCCTAAGCGGATGCGGGGTTCCGGGCGGCCGGTGATGAAAAACTTGACCCCTGGGATCTGGTCCACGTAGCGGGAGAGTATAGAAAGAATGGCGGATGCGGGTTCGTCGTCCTTGCATTCGTCGAGAGCATCGATGATGATGAGGGTCGGAATGGGGGCAGCTTTTAATGGGCCGACAATAACTTTTTCCAGCTGGGAACAAAGGGACTCTCTACTGATATCAGGGTTGGCCACTATGACTGGAAGCAGCTCCTCTCGGAACCGAGGGTACCGATAGGCGAGTTGGAAAGCAAGGGTTGGGAAGATGGCCCGAATGTCGCTCCTGTCCTCGAAATCCCTTGAACAGAAGAAACTCGCCCCGAGCTTTCCGTCGCAGAAGCTGGTCTCGGCGAATGTTTGGGCAATGGTTGATTTTCCGGTCCCCGCGAGACCGTTCAGCCAGAAAACGCGCTGGGCGTGTTCATCCGTCAACCATTGTTCGATGTCCCAGAGGACGTCCATCCTCGTTCCTCTGAGACAGCCTTGTCTAGTTCCGGAGAGGTATCTAGCGTCGGAAGTATGGCGCAACGTTCTTAGGAGGGCGAGATCCGCTTGCTCCTATCCACCGGTTATTCCACGGGAATGAGGGGCGAGATGGTGATGCTTACGATGAGCCGACCGGTATTTTCATAGATGTCTTGCTGTAACGATGTCTGGTGCGAACGTCGGACGTGCGCCGGAGGTGGACAGTTTGCGAATGCATACCTGATATTCCATCACTGCATCGCGAATATTTTCGACCAGACCTCCCAGTGCATCTGCATTCTTGGCGGCCTTAAAAAAGCCCTCGGTCTTTCCTTCGTCCACCAACGGTTGGAGCAGGACCCCGGCGAAGCCGGGGGTAGCCCCGATGTACGAACGGATATCTCGTAGGGGAATTTTAGACTAGAGGCCCGATATTTTACGGATGTTTCTGGGCTCAACCGCCAAAAATTAATCAGGAGGT
>Ga0307513_10000350_pt1 | contig 67174 bp, 64 predicted proteins | sample 15_EM_MG_FD_202174 | JGI IMG/M metagenome (GOLD analysis project Ga0307513, IMG submission 202174) | Populus trichocarpa ectomycorrhiza microbial communities from riparian zone in the Pacific Northwest, United States - 15_EM | ecosystem: Host-associated > Plants > Roots > Unclassified | place...
GCTGCGCGGTGTGCACGCCGCCCTCGCCGCGGAGGACGGGCCGGTGTTCGACGCCGCGCACCTCGTCGCCGCCGACCTGGCGAGCCCGCCCGACTCCTGCCCGGACGTCCCGACGGTGCTGCACCACGAGTTCGCCGTGAACCGCTTCTCGCTGAATCCGGTCACCTGGCACGAGCTGGCCGAGCGCGGGATCAGCGTGCGCGGGCAGCTGCCGCCGGTGTGGACCGATCCCGACGAGCTCCGCGCCTTCACCCGCCGCAATCTCGACGAGTACTGGGCTCCGCTCCTCACAACGGCTCAGGAACACCTGGTCGAGGTGGGCGCCGCGAACATCGTGACGTGGTGCGTGCTCGGGGTGCCGCGGCTGCACCACCTGCTCGCCACCGGCGCCATGACCACGAAGGACGGCGCGGGCCGGTTCGCGCTCGCCACCTACGACGAGCGCTGGCACCCGCTCGTGCACGTCGCGCTCGGCTACCGCGCCACCGGCGTCGATCCCGATCCACCCGCGGAGCCCGCCGCGCGCGGCAAGGCGGTCGTCTCCTTCGTGGAAGAGGCCCTCGCCGCGGCCCGGAAGGCCTGATCACCGCCGTGTGAACCTCGCGACAACGGCGTGCCGCAGCGCGTCTGCGCTGTCACGCTGAGCGCGTCAACCACCTGACGACCCGGGGACCCGCACGCGGGCCTCGAGGGAGGACGGACAACGATGTCTGACACAGAGTCCACCGCGGGCGAGGTCCAGAGCCCCTATCGCGCGGCCCCGAAGCCCAAGCGGGTACGGGTGCACCACCTGCGCGAGATGAAGGAACGCGGCGAGCGGTGGCCGATGCTCACCGCCTACGACGTCTACGCCGCGGAGATCTTCGACGAGGCCGGAATTCCCGTGCTGCTCGTCGGCGACTCGGCCGGCAACAACGTGTTCGGCTACGACAACACCATCCCGGTGACCGTCGACGAGCTGATGCCGCTGGTCAAGGCCGTGGTGCGCGGCACGTCGCGGGCGCTGGTGGTGGCCGATCTGCCGTTCGGCAGCTACCAGATCAGCCCCGAACAGGCCCTGACCACGTCGTTCCGCTTCATGAAGGAAGCCGGCGCGCACGCGGTCAAGCTCGAGGGCGGGGCCCGGTTCGCACCGCAGGTCGAGGCGCTCACCGCGTCCGGCATCCCGGTGATGGCCCACCTCGGGTTCACCCCGCAGAGCGAGCACGCGCTCGGCGGCTACCGGGTGCAGGGCCGCGGCCAGGGCGGCGACAAGCTCGTCGAGGACGCGCTCGCGATGCAGGCCGCCGGCGCGTTCGCGGTGGTGCTGGAGATGGTGCCCGCCGACGTCGCGAAGCGGGTCACCGCCGAGCTGGTGATCCCGACCATCGGCATCGGCGCAGGCCCCGAGACCGACGCGCAGGTGCTCGTCTGGTCGGATATGGCCGGTATGAACCGGGGGCACAAGCCGCGGTTCGTCAAGCAGTACGCCGATGTCGGCGCGGTGCTGCTCGACGCGGCGAAACGCTTCGGCGAGGACGTGCGCGGCGGCAGCTACCCCGCCGAGGAGCACAGCTACACCTGAGTCTCGGGGCTCCGCCCCAAACCCTGGGCCACCTCTGGTGGAGCTGTGACGGCGGGGCCTCCACCGTGTGGTGGGGCGCTCCGGGGGTGCACCCGCGCGCTGGAGGGTGGCGGTGATCAAGGTCAAAAGGTCGTTGTTGGTGATCAACAAGCGACATTTTGCCCTTGATCACCGTAAACCGGTGTCGCGTATGTCCCGCTGCTCGCACTAGCCACACCCGTGGCGGCGCGGCAGGTCATGAGCGCGTCGACGAAACTGCTTCCGCCCTGTTCAGGGCGATATCTGTGATCTCGACGCGATCTTGGGCTCGGCCCGGACGACATGGAGCACCGTCGGGGGCGGGTGCATCAGGAAGTCGCGGTGGCTGATGTTCAGTGCATAGGCCCCGGCCAGCGCGAACACCACCCGGTCGCCCACCCCGATCCGGTCCACAGGTACCCGGCGGGCGAGCACGTCCTTCGGCGTGCACAGCTGCCCCACCACGGTCACCGGGCCGGCAGTCCCCGGCCCGGCGCCCATCGGGAGCACCGTGAACGGCTGGTCGTGCCCCTTCGCCGCCGGCGTGCGCAGGTGGTGGGTGCCGCCCCGGCAGATCGCGAACCACTCCCCGCCGCTGCACTTGAGGTCCAGCACGTCGGTCACGTACCAGCCGGAGTACGCGGTGAGCGCCCGGCCGGGCTCGATCCGTACCAGCGGGCCGCGCTCCGGCAGCCGCAACGCCGCCCGGTACGCCGACCAGTCGAACAGCTCCTCCGGCCGGGTGTAGTCGACGTTCATCCCGCCGCCGATGACGACCTCGGCGAGCTCGATCCCGTGCCGGGCGGCGAACCCGGCCGCCCAGTCCAGCACCGCGCGGCCCTGCGCCGCGCACGCGTCGGCGTCGAGGCCGCTGGCGAGGTGGGCGTGCACCCCGAGCAGCGTGATCTCCGGCGGCAGCTCGGCCACGCAGGCGTCGACCTCCGCAGGGTCCATGCCGAACGGGCTCGGCCCGCCACCCATCCGCAACACCCCGCCCGGGCAGCCGGGCACGTTCACCCGCAGCAGCACCCGCGCGGTCACTCCGGCCGCCCGCGCGGCTGCCGCCAGCCGGCGCAGCTCGTTGCGGCTCTCGACGTGCACGCGGTCGGCGCGCCGCACGGCCGCCGCCAGCTCCTCGTCCGTCTTGCCGGGCCCGCCGAACGCGACCGGCACCTGAGCGCCGAGCACCCGCCGCACGTGCGCCAGCTCGCCGCCGCTGGCCACCTCCACGCCGTCCACGTGCCGAGCGACGGTGGTGAGCACGCCCTCGTCGGGATTCGCCTTGGCCGCGTAGTGGATCTCGACCCGGCCCAGGCCCGTCCGCATCGCCGTGGTGATCGCAGCCAGGTGCGCGTCGAGGTGGTCCAGGTCGTAGACGTAGGCGGGAAGATCGGCGGTCCGGGCCACCGCGTCGACTGCAGCAGTGATCATCGAGCCAGCGGGTTGGGCACCGGCACGTACGGGGCCTCCGGGTCCTCGGCGCCACGCCAGCGCACCACCAGGTTCGCCTTCGCCGGCAGGGTCCTGGCGTCCAGCAGGCGGCGCAGCTCGGGCGCCCCGCCCAGCTCCGCGGCCACAGCGACGACAGCGGCCCGCACGGGGGCCCACAGCCGCTCCTCGGCCGCGCCCGACAGCTCCCCCACCGCGACGGCCAGCTCGCCGAGGTTGTTGACGAGCAGGCAGTACCCGATGCGGGCGGCCGCCCGCTCGGGGTCGTACGCGGTGGCCGCGGCCACCGGCGGTGCCAGCGACGCGAGCAGCGCGGCGTGCCGGTCCGTCCGCAGCCGCACTCCGTCCATGTCGCGCAGCAGCACCCGCACCGGGACGCCGGCGGCGCTCGTCACGACGAGGACGTTCTGCAGGTGCGGCTCCAGCACCACGCCCTGCCCCGCCCACAGGCGCAGCACGGGCGGCACGAGCAACGCCACATAGCGGTCCCACCAGTCCAGCGCGTCCCCGCCGTCCAGCAGGTCGGCGAGCCGGGTCGGGGTGCCGGCCGGGTCGGCCTCCTGCGCGGCGAGTGTGCCCGCCAGGTGCGCGCGCTCCCCCGGTGCCAGCGCCAGCCCGGACCGCACGATGGCGCCGACCCGGCCGGCCAGCTCCGCCACGGCGACCGTGCGGGCAGCGGGCTCGCCGAGCACGGCGAACCCGTCCGATCCGGCCCGCGCGAGCAGCCCGGTCAGGAGGACCGCCCCCTCCAGGTCGGCGACCGACGAGTGCCGCACGCAGTTGGTGATGCGCACCGACAGGCTCGTCTTCACGAACACGTCCGACTCGGGCTGGTAGAGCGTGCGCACGCTCGACGTCGGATGCCACGGCAGGCCGGCCGAGCCCAGATCGACCAATTCGCCGCGACGCTCCGCCGCGGCCAGCGGGCCGGTCAACAGCCGCGCCTGCCACGGATGCAGCGGCAGCGCGCGATGCCCGTCCGGCACGTCGGGGGCCAGTTCGTCGAGCGCAGGAACACCGACGGCCCACTCGCGCACCAGGTCGTCGCGGACGGCGATCCAGTGCAGCGGGAACGCCGTGCGCGCCTCCGGTGACCAGCGCCGCCACTGCAGCGGGGTGCCCGACCGCCACTTCGGCGCCGGGTGCCGAGGGTGCCCGGCCAGCAGCGCCTGCTCGGAGTCGACGTACCCCGCGGCCGGCTGGGCGAGCGGCCGGGCCGGCTGGTCCGGGCGGTCCGCCAGCACCGCGGCGAGCGCTGCCCGACCGGCGCGCACCTCGTCGGCGAGCCGGCCCCCGCCCGGTCCGCAGCACTGCGCGAGGGCTGCGGTCACGATCTCCAGCAGCCGGTCGAGCCCGATCGCGGCCCACCCGTCCGCCGCCGCTTCCTGGACGGGCCCGATGAACCGGTGGGCGTGCACCACCGAGCGCGCCCGCAGCCCGACCCGCAGGCGCGCCCCGTGCAGATCGATCACCAGGTGGTCGGCGCCGGCCGTGACCGCGCCCGCCGGCCCCGCGACATCGCGGACCAGCACCCCCAGCAGGGTGTGTGCGGCGATCGTGTCGGCAGTTCGGTCCGTGATCGGGACACGACGCTTCGTGAGCACTCCCCACCTCACCACGAACCGCGGGCGCAATCACTCCCGCAGATAGTTGGGACCCGTCCGCACGACGAACTTGTTCACATCGGTGCAGCCCAGGCGCGCCTTCGGCAGCAACGTGCCAGACGTCACCATCGCCTTCACCGGCCACCGATCGGCTTCGAGCATCCGGTGCACGGCCGCCCGGGCCGCGACCGAACGCGGCTCGCCGGGATCGCACCAGCGGTCGGCGGCGTCGGCGATCCGGTCCCGGACCTCGCGCAGCACGTCCTGCGGCACCAGCGCCCGCACGCAGAGGTGCAGCGTGATCGTCACGAAGAGATCGGCCAGCTCGGCAGGGTCCGTGACCAGCATGCGGGTGTCCTGGAACGTCGGCAGCGACTCCCCCAGCGCGGCCGTCGCATGCGCGGCATCGACGCGGGCGCCGTCGTCGTCCTTGTAGACGAGCCGGAGCCGATCTCCTTCCTGCGCCACGGTGATGTTCTGCTGGTGCGATTCCAGCGCGATGCCGTAGCGCACCCACAGCGCGACGTGCCAGTCGAACAGCACCGCCAGGTAGCGATCGCACCAGCCGGGCAGGTCATCGCCCGCCAGCTCCTCCAGCACCGTCGGGCCGCCCGCGCGCGGATCGCGGACCGGCAGCGCCGCGAGCGGGACGAGGCGATCGCCGGCGACCTCCCGCGGCAGGTGCCGCACCAGCGCGGCGACGTGCTCGTCGGGCCCTTCGAGGAAGCGCCGCTCGTCGGCGAGCAGCACCGACGCCGCCAGCTCCGGCTCGCGGTCGAGCACGGCGCCGAGCAGCTCGTGCATCGCGGCACCGTCGGCGAGCGTGCCGGGCTTGATGGTGCGGCTGTTGCGCCGACCCAGCGTCGCGGTGGGCAACGGCACCTTCACGTGCACGCCCGGCTCGTCGACGAGGGCGAGGGTGCGCATCGACAGGGTCGGCATCACCTCCGGTCCGGCGGGTTCGCCGCCGGCGAGCGGATGCACCGGCACGGCCATCTCGGTGGCGGTGCCGGTCGGCCACCAGCCGGGCAGGTCGGCCGCCAACGCCGGCGAGAGCCGGATCTCCGACCGCGGCACGAGCCGCCAGCGCAGCCGGAACGGGCGGGCGTGCTCGGGCGCGTACGCGCGGCGGGCCGCCGCGTCCAGGCCGGGCCGGGCCCGCCCCGTCGGGTGCACGGGATGCTCGCGCACCGCGGCCAGCGCGTCGTAGCGCAGCAGGCCGGCGAACCCCGTGCGCGGCCCGGGCGGATCGACGGGCACGGCATCGCGGACGGTGTCGAGGGCGGCGGCGCATTCGACGGCGAAGCCGCCCCACCCCGCCACCGCCTCCGCATCGGACGGGTCCGGCGCCAGCGCGGCGAGCACGCCGTCGAGCCCGCGCACCGGCTGCCCGTCCACGGTGAGGTCGGTGGCGGCGTGGTCGGCGAGGAACCCGTCGGGGCGCAGCCCGAACTCGGCGCGCCGCCCGTCCGGCAGCGCGACCACCCAGCGGTTGCCCTGCAGCTCACCGCGGGTGTGCAGCCCGAGATGGTCCTCGCGCAGCAGGGCGGCGAGCACCCGCTGCACCAGCTCGACCTCACGTGTCAGGTGATCCGCCACTCGTGCGCCTCCCGGAACCCGTCCACCGCCGCGTCGACGGCCGCGATGTCCGGGCCGGTGGCCCACACCGCGGCCAGGTAGTCGCGGTTGCTGCCGTGCACCGGCGCGGTCACCCCGACCGCACGCATCCGCCGATGCCCCAGCGTCACCCCGCCCGCTGACCGTTCACCGTCCGGCGGCGCGGCGACGAGCGTGCCGGCGCGCTCGGCCAGCACGTAGTCGACGCGCCCGTGTCGTCGCACGCCTGCGGCGTCCCGCACGCCGTCCGGCAGCGGCTCGCCGGCGTGCACCCGCAGGACCGCCTCGAACAGGTCCGCACCGATGACGTCGACGGTCACCAGGTCCATGAGGTCCCCGATCAGCCGGTAGTTGACCTCGATGATCCGCACCCGGTCGCCCTGCAGCACGACCTCGGTGTGGCACGCACCGAACCCGACGCCGAGCGCGTCGAGCTGGGCGTCGACCTGGTCCCGTACCCCGGCGAGCGCGCCGGGCGCCCAGTCGAGGCGCACCTCGGTGAAGGTCGGGGGCGGGCCGAGCGTGGTGCGCCAGGTCCCGGTGTGGACGCGGCGCGTGCTGTCGCCGAGCGTGTCGAAGGTCAGCAGCGGACCGTCCAGGTACTCCTCGACGAGCAGCGCCGCGCCCGGCCGCCGGGCGCGCACCGCGGCGACCGTCGCCACCAGCTCCCGCTCGTCACCGACGAGCACGACATCCTCACTGGCCACCCCCTCCCGCGGCTTCACCACCGCGGGGTACGTCGGGAACACCGGCGGATCGTCGGGCCCGAGCTCGACGGCGAGGACCGCATCGAGCCCGGCCAGGCGCTGCCGCATCAATGCCTTGTTCTTCGCCCGCAGCGCCGCCTGCCACGGCTTGGCCGGCAGGCCGAGCAGCTCGGCGGCCAGAGCGGCGGCGGCCTGCAAGTGGTCACTGTTGGAGAGCAACGCTCCAGGATGGCCGTAGCGGTCACTCAGGAGCGCAACACGCGACGAGAGTGCGCCCGCGTCTGCGACGTCCGCGCCCACCACCGCCACAGGAGCCGCGGCCAGACCCGCGTAGGCGGCCCTGTGCGCGTCCGGCTGGTCGGTGAGCAGCACGACCGGCCGGTCCAGCCGGGCGGCGGCCGGCAGCAGGCCCAGCGTGACGGAGTCGGTCGGGTTGCGGGCGGTGAGGTAGACCGTCACCCCGTGATCGCCGTGAACGCCACCCGGCCCGTCACGGGATCGGCTTCGGTGAGCCGCACCGACACCGTGACGCCGGCCGTCGGCGTACCCGTGCACTTCGCGAACACCGCGGGTTCGGGCAGGTAGACCTCGCCGGGCTCGCCGTCGGACCCGGAACCACGCAGCACGATCACCTCGAAGGTCTCCCCGATGCGGCCGGCCAGCAGGGCAGCCTCCGTCCGGTCCATGCAGGCCCGCTCCACCTTGCCGGCGAGCGAGTCCGAGGCCCCCATCAGCTCGGGCAACCGGGGCAGTGCCTCCGCGAGCCACGGTGCCGGCTCCGCTCCGGCCGCGATCGCGAGGCACACCTCGGTGCCGAACCGGTCCACGAGCCGCCGCAGCGGCGCCGTGACGTGCGCGTACGGGGCGCCGATGCCGCCGTGTCCGGGATCGATGGGCGGCGCGACCCCCGCCCCGAACGCCACGTACCCGGCGCCGCGCAGCAACGTCGTCGCGGCCCGGCGCAGCGCCAGCACCGGCGCCGACGCGTCGTCGGGCAGGGCGGCCAGCACCTGCGCCGCGCTCGCCCCGTGTGGCCACTCGATCCCGAGCCGCTTGGCGGTGCGGCGCAGCCCGGCCACCGCCTCGGCGTCCGGCGTCGGCAGCGTGCGCAGCACCCCGAACCCGGCCCGCAGCATCATGTCGGCCGCGACGGTGCCGGTGAGCAGCGAGATCTCCGCGTTCCAGTCCTCGACGGGCAGCCGGGTGCGCACTTGCACCGTCCAGCCACCATCGCCGTCCGGCACGACCTCCTGCTCGGGCAGCTCCAGCTCGATCGCCCCGCGCGCCACCGCGGCAGCCCGGCGCAGCCGGCCCACCTCCGGCAGTGCCGCGATCGCCGGGTGCAGCTGCGCAGCACCCGCGTCGATGTCGGCCTGCACGCCCGCGTAGTCCAGGCGCGCCCGCGACGCCACCATCGCCCGCCGCACCTCCGACGCCGTGACGGCGCCGTCGGCGTCGAGCTCGATCGTCCACAGCACCGCCCGCCGCGGCCCGTCCGGCAGCAGGCTGGAGGCCTGTTCGGAGAGCACCGGCGGATGCAGCGGCACCGAACCGTCGGGCAGGTAGACGGTCTGCCCGCGCCGGCGCACCTCCGCGTCCAAGGCGCCGCCGGGCACCACGACCGCACCCAGATCGGCGATCGCGTAGTGCACCCGGAAGCCGTTACCGAGCCGCTCGATGCCGACTGCCTGGTCGAGATCCTTCGACCCCGGCGGATCGATCGTGACGAGCTCGATGCCCGTCGCGTCGATCCGGCCCGGATCGTATGCGGATCCGCCGGCCGCGGCGGCGTCCGCCTCGGCCAGCACCTCCGGCGGGAACCCGGTCGGCAGGCCGAACTCCTGCCGCACCGCGGCGAAATCGGGTTGGTCACCGGTGCTGGGCACGAGTGGAGCCTCCCATGGTCCGGTCACCGGAAAGCTGAGGGCTACCGCCAGCGGCCGAGCTGCGTCGGCCGCACGCCATCGGATCGCCGCAGGTGCCGGCCACGGGACCGCCCGGTGAGCCACTCCGCCAGCTCCGCCGCGGTACCCGTGATCTCCGGCGCATCCGCGTCAGGCTCCCCGACCGACCAGCGACCGGCCGGCTCACCCGTCGCGACGAGCACCGCAGCGGGCAGCTCCGCGCGCTCGGCCCGCGCCGCAGCGGCCTCCCCCACCAGCGCGAGCAGCATGGGCTGCGGCAGGTCGGTGAACGACGCCCCGACGTCCAGATCCACCGCATGCACCCACGTCTCGACCGCGCGCAGCCACAACACGTCCGTGACCGGGATGCGGTGGCCGCGGATCTCCACCGTCGCCGACCAGGCATCGGCCGGCATGCTGCGGACCGCGTCGGCCAGCCGGTCCGACGACGCCACGACGTCCGCGCGGATCTCCGCCGCCGACCGCTTGGCGCCCGCGTCGATGTCGGCGTCGCGCCGGCCCTCACCCGCGTAGGCGGGGACACGGGTGCCCGTGCGGGCCCACTCCAGCAGGTTGACCAGGGCGTCGGCGTTGCGCGCCACGTGGGACAGCAGGTGCGCGCGCGTCCAGCCGGGCAACCCGGACGGCATCGCCAACGTGTCGCCGCCCAGCCTGCCCATCAGGCCACGAAGGTGCTCCGCACCGTCCTTCGCCCAGGCCAGAGTGGTGGCGGGATCGTCCCGCCCGGTCATCGCGCGTCCGCCGCCGGGCTCACGATTTCTCGGCGCGGCACGTGTTGCGCAGCTCGCCGACGCCCGCGATGGTCGTCACCACGGTCGCGCCGTCGGTCAGGTAGCGCGGTGGCTTGCGCGCGTGGCCGACGCCGCCCGGGGTCCCGGTGGCGATGACGTCGCCCGGGTTGAGCGTCACGATCGTCGACACGTAGCCCACCAGCTCGGCGACGCCGAAGACCAGCTGATCGGTCGTCGAGTTCTGCACCGTCTCCCCGTCGAGGACGGTGGAGACGGCCAGCCCGGTCCCGTCCGGCGCGGGCAACTCGTCCTTCGTGACGAGCCACGGCCCGAGCGGGGTGCTCGACTCCCAGGTCTTGCCCTGCAGGAACTGCTTGGTGCGGTTCTGGTAGTCGCGCATGCTCACGTCGTTGAGCACCGTGTAGCCGGCGATCGCGGCAAGCGCAGTGGTGGCGTCGGCGCGCCGCACCGAGCGGCCGATCACGATGGTCAGCTCGACCTCCCAGTCCACGGCCTGCGACTCCGGCGGCAGCACGATGTCGTCGTACGCGCCGATCAACGAGGGGGCGTACTTCGCGAACAGCGTCGGGTGGGTGGGCAGCTCGTTGCCCATCTCGGCCACGTGGTCGCGGTAGTTCAGCCCGACGCAGATGATCTTCTCGGGGGTCGGGACCAGCGGCGCGTAGTCGAGGCCGGCGAGATCGTGGACGGGCCCGGCGGCCGTGGCCGCCCGCTCCGACCAGTCCTCATGCTCCAGCAGGGCGCGCACGTCCGCGTCGCCCGTCTCGACCGCGCGGCCGGCCTCCTCATCGATCCGCACCGCCCGCAGCCCGGTCGCCGTACGAATGGTCGCCAGTCTCATCGCTTCACTCCCAGTCGCGTCACGCCTGTGAGTCTGCATCGACCCACCGGCGCGGCGCACAACGGGGACCCGCCGACCGGCGCGTCGGCTCGCGACCCACCGGCGAGCGCGTAGCTCCCGGTCATGACCAACGCACACGCGATCGAGTAGATCGACTCCTCGCGAGCGTGTCGGATGGCCGCCGGAGAAATTGCGTGCTGCAGAATGCGGACCACGCCCTGGCGCCCGTCCGGCGCATTCCCGAAAGGTGTTCGACGTTGCGCAGCAGACCCGGTCCCGTTCGGCCCGGGACCGACGTCGACATCAGCAGTGGGTCCGCGGTCATGACAAATGACGACGCGCCGGACCGCGAGTGCGGTCCGGCGCGTCGTCAGTCGATCAGCGAGATGTCACTCGTTGTCCTGGTCGATGCTGTTGTCCACGACGCAGGTGGTGTCGTCGGCCGTGGGGGTCGCGGTCGCGGTGCCCGAGCCGAGCAGGCCCAGGATGTCGCCGATGGCGGCACCGACCGGGATGGCGGGGCAGACGTTGAGGTTGTTCAGCGCGTTGACCTCGCCGATGGCGATCAGACCGCTCGCGGTGCTGCCGCTGTCGACGGAGTTGACCTGCACACCCTCACGCCCGCCGCTCTCGTGCCCGTGGCCGCCCTTGTCCCCGGCGAAGGCGAGCGGGCTAACCGCCAGCAGGGCCGCAGCGGAACCTGCAACGACGATTCCAGCCTTCTTCAACACAGTCATTCTCCTGTCGGGTGATCCCGGCTCATGGTGTGTGAGCCTTCGTTTCTCCGGCGTCTGCGGGGAGCCTCGCCGGCCGAGAAGAAAGCTAGCCGGATCTGCGGCCGTTGTAGCCATCAGCTACCACCATCGTGTGATCTACATTGCGAAGCGTGAGGATATGCGGCCATTACGGGGAAAACACGCTTCCGTAACTCCCCCCACACATCCCAATATCGTCGACGCTCCGTGAGCAGCCACCACCCGAATGGCAGAGCATCCACCTGCGGGTTCACGGTCCGTGTTCGACCCTCTCCGCGCCCTTGTCCGCGCTACTCCGCGGCGTGCACCGGCCGCCTGCACGCGCACCTGTTGTTGCGACCGTGCTTCCGGTTGACGTGAGCCCCGCTGAGGGTGAAGGTGCACCAGCGACTTCCACGTGACCGCGCTCTCACGCGGCCTCGTGACTCCCCGGGAGGTCGGACCGGTCGGGGGCCGGTCCGGCCTCCCGACCCACGTCACAGGCGTATCGCGCGCCCGCCGGGTACCGTCTTGGCCCGTGCCGTTCCACCACACGGATGTCCTGCCCCTGCGCCCCGACGACACCGCCTACCGGCGGCTCGAGCTCCCGGCGGGCCGCGTCGTAGAAGCAGCGGGCCGCACCTTCCTCGAGATCGATCCCGCCACCATCACCGCCGTCGTACGCGAGGCCGTGCACGACATCCAGCACCTGCTGCGGCCGTCGCACCTGGCCCAGCTGCGCTCGATCGTCGATGACCCCGAAGCATCGGCCAACGACAAGTTCGTCGCCACCGACCTGCTGCAGAACGCCTGCGTCTCCGCCGGCGGGGTGCTGCCGATGTGCCAGGACACCGGCACCGCCATCGTCATCGGCAAGCGCACCGAGACGGTGCTCACCGGCGGCAACGACGAGGAAGCCATCTCCCGCGGCATATACGAGGCCTACGACCAGCTGAACCTGCGCTACTCGCAGATGGCGCCCACCTCGTTCTGGGACGAGCGCAACACCGGCACCAACCTGCCGGCGCAGGTCGAGCTGTACTCCGCGCCCGGCACCGCGCCGAAGTACGAGTTCCTCGTCATGGCCAAGGGCGGCGGCTCGGCCAACAAGACCTTCCTCTACCAGGAGACGAAGGCACTGCTGAACCCCAAGCGGCTCGGCGCGTTCCTCGAGGAGAAGCTGCGCTCGCTGGGCACCGCGGCCTGCCCGCCGTACCACCTCGCCGTCGTCGTCGGCGGCATGTCGGCCGAGTTCACGCTCAAGGTCGCCAAACTCGCCTCCGCCCGCTACCTCGACACCCTGCCATCGGAGGGCTCGGAGCTGGGCCACGCGTTCCGCGACCACGATCTCGAGCAGCAGATCCTCGAGATGACCCGCAACTTCGGCATCGGCGCCCAGTTCGGCGGCAAGTACTTCTGCCACGACGCCCGGGTCATCCGACTGCCGCGCCACGGCGCGTCCCTGCCCGTCGGCATCGCCGTCTCCTGCTCGGCCGACCGCCAGGCCAAGGCCAAGATCACCCCCGAGGGCGTGTTCCTGGAGCAGCTGGAGACCGACCCGGCCCGGTTCCTGCCCGAGACCGGGGAGGCGGACCTCCCGTCTGACGTCGTCGAGATCGACCTCAACCGGCCCATGTCGGAGATCCGCGAGCAGCTCTCGTCGCTGCCGGTGAAGACCCGCGTCTCCCTCACGGGCCCGCTGGTCGTGGCCCGCGACATCGCCCACGCCAAGATCGCCGAGCGGCTCGACGCGGGCGAGGAGATGCCGCAGTACCTGCGCGATCACCCCGTCTACTACGCCGGGCCCGCCAAGACGCCGGAGGGCTACGCGTCGGGCTCCTTCGGGCCCACCACCGCAGGCCGCATGGACTCCTACGTCGAGAAGTTCCAGGCCGCGGGCGGCTCGATGGTGATGCTGGCGAAGGGCAACCGCTCGAAGCAGGTCACCACCTCCTGCGCGACCTACGGCGGCTTCTACCTGGGCTCGATCGGCGGCCCCGCCGCACGATTGGCGCAGGACTGCATCCGCAAGGTCGACGTGCTCGAGTACCCCGAGCTGGGCATGGAGGCGGTCTGGAAGATCGAGGTGGAGAACTTCCCCGCCTTCGTCGTGGTCGACGACAAGGGCAACGACTTCTTCGCCGGCGTCAGCCAGCCGACCCTGCAGGTCACGTTCCGGCGCTGACGGCTCTCGCCAGGGTCTCCTTCGCCATGCGGACGTGCACGTCGTCGACCATCTCGCCGTCGAGCAGGCCCACACCGTCCGCGGACGCCTCGATCACCCGCCGGGCGTGCGTGATCTCCGCGTCCGACGGCGTGAACACCGCATGCGCGAGCGGCACCTGCTGCGGATGGATGCACAGCTTGCCGCGATAACCGAGCTCCCGGGCCGACTCCGCGTCGGCCCGGAAGGCGGTGTCGTCGCGCACGGCTGTCACGACCTGGTCGAGCGCCACGACACCGGCCAGGCGCGCCGCGAGGGCGACCCGGCTGCGGGCGTAGAGCACCTCGCGGCCCGCCGCAGTGCGGCGACCGCCCATGTCGGCGATGAAGTCCTCGGCCCCGAAGTAGGCCGCGACCAGGCCCGACCCGGCGGCCAGCAGCTCGCGGCTGTCGACGACCCCGAGCGCCGTCTCGATCCCGCCCACGACCACGGCGTCGGGGAGCGCCTCGTGCAGCTGCGCCAGCTGCTCGACGCGCTCGAGCTTCGGCAGCACCACCCCGTCGACACCGGTGCCGGCCAGCGCGGCGACGTCGGCGGCGAACCACGGGCTGCCCGGCACGTTCACCCGCACCAGCACGAGCCCGCGGATCTCCAGCGTCGCCAGCGTGGCGACGACCGTCGCCCGCGCGGTGTCCTTGTCGGCAGCCGCGACCGCATCCTCCAGATCGAGCGCCACGGCGTCGGGATCCGAGCGACCCACCTTCGCGATCATGTCCGCCCGCCCGCCCGGGACGAACAGGACCGACCGCAGGGCGTACTCCGCCATCACCGACCGACCACTGCCGCGACAGCCTCCAGCGCGGCCGGATCGTCCATCGCCGAGGTGTCGCCGCTGGGCTTGCCGTGCACCACGACGTCGCGCAGCAGCCGGCGCATGGTCTTGCCGGTCCGCGTCTTGGGCATCGTCGGGGTGAGGTAGATGCGGTCGAGCCGGGCGTAGCCACCCATCTCGCGCACTACCTGGGCCCTGATCTGCTCGGCAGCATCCTCCCCGGCGCCATCGCGCAGGGTCACGAAGGCGATCGGGACCGTGCCCTTCGTCGAGTCGGGCACCCCGACCACGGCCGCCTCCACGACATCGGGATGGCTTGTCACTACGGCCTCGATCTCCATCGTGGAGATCCGGTGCGCGGCCACGTTGATCACGTCGTCGGCCCGGCCCAGCACCCACAGGTGCCCGTCGTGGTCGAGCACCGCCTCGTCGTTGGTGGCGTACTTGCCGGGGAACTTCGAGAAGTAGGTGTCGAGGTAGCGCTCATGGTCGTCCCACACCGTGCGGGCCAGCGTCGGGAACGGGCTCGTCAGCACCAGGTTGCCCTTCTCACCGACCGGCACGGGGGCGCCGTCGTCGTCGAGGATCTCGAAGGTGTGGCCGGGCACCGGGGTGCCCACCGAACCGGCCTTCAGATCGTCGACGCCGTACACCGGATAGGTCCACGTCGAGCCGGTCTCGGTCTGCCCGTAGGCGTTGACGACCGGGACATCGAGCGTGCGGGTGCTCCAGTCGAAGGTGTCGCCGTCGAGCGGCTCGCCTTGCACCGTGACCAGCTTCAGACCGGGCAGCGGGTGCTCCGCGGCGAGCTCGTCGCCGAACTTGCGCAGCATCCGCAGCAGCGTCGGCGCACACAACACCTTCGTGACCGCGTGCCGCTCGCAGATCTCGTAGAACCGGGCGGTGGTCGGGGTGTCGAGTGCGCCCTCGAAGCAGGCGATCGTCATGCCGCAGGCCAGCCCGCCGACGACGGCCTGGATCGGGAAGGTCAGCCAGCCGACGTCGGCCGCGACCCAGTAGACGTCGCCCTCTTCGTAGCCGGCCTGCCACCACGCATTCGCCCAGGTCCCCAGCAGGAACCCGCCGACGCTGTGCACCACGCCCTTCGGCTTCGACTCGGTGCCGGAGGTGAAGATCAGGAACGACGGCCCGTCGGGGTCCAGCGGTACCGCGGGCGTGCCGGCGCTGCCGCGCTCCAGCACGTCGGCGTAGGAGTGCTCGCCGTCCTCCAGCGCCACGGCATCACCCGTGCGGTCGACCACGACGACCGCCTCGACCGTGGGAGTGCGCGTGCGCGCCGCCCGCAACGTCGCCAGCAGCGGCACCTGCTTGCCCCGCCGGTAGCTGGCGTCGGCGACCACGACCACCTTCGCCCGCGCGGCCTGCAGCCGCGACGCCACCGCCTCCTCACCGAACCCGGAGAACAGCACGGTGTAGATCGCGCCGATCCGGTTGCAGGCGTGGATGGCGGCGAACGCCTCGACGAGGTTGGGCATGTAGATCGCCACGACGTCGCCCTTGGCAACCCCGAGTTCGAGCAGGCCGGCGGCCAGGTGATCGACCTCGACGGCCAGCTGTGCGTAGGTGATCGTCCGCACGTCGCCGGGTTCGCCCTCCCACACGATCGCCGCGCGGTCGGCCGTTGCCGGGTCCTCCGCCCACCGGTCGACGCAGTTGTCGGCGACGTTCAGGCGCCCGCCCTCGAACCACCGCATGTCCTGCAGCTCGCCGCTGCGCACGCTCGTCCACGGCGTGGTCCAGCGCTGCTGCCGGGCGACCCACTCCCAGTAGGCGTCAGTGCTCTCCAGCGCGCGGACCTCGGCCAGCTGCTCGACGCGCGCGGCGACCCGCCACTCGGGACGCAACGGCACGATCGGGGAGTCGAGGAGCTGGGCCAGGCTGTCTTTCTCGGACATCGTCGTCCTTCCTCACACGGGGCTGATCAGGTGGTGGCGGCGGCCGGTGGTGCGGCTGTAGCGGTCGGCGTCGACGAGGCGGGCGACGAGCTCGGCGCGCAGCCGCTCGGGTTCGACGACGGCGTCGACGACCAGGTCGGAGGCCATGCGCAGCAGGTTGATGTCGGCCTGCTGCTCGGCGGTGCGGGCCGCGACGAACGCGGCGCGCTCCTCCTCGTCCTCGATCGCGGCGATCTTGTTGGCGTACACGGCGTTGACCGACGCCTGCGCACCCATCGGGCCGATCGTGGCCGTCGGCAAAGCCAGCGTGGCGCGGGGCTCGAAGCCGGGCGCGCACATCGCGTAGTAGCCCGCCGCGTAGGCCTTGCGCAGCACGACGGTGAACTTCGGGACCTCCGCCGACGCCATCGCAGCGATCATCTTCGCGCCATGGCGGATGATCCCCTGCCGCTCGACGTCGACGCCGACCATGAAGCCGGGCACGTCCTGCAGGAAGATCAACGGCACGTTGAACGCGTCGCACATGGACACGAACTTGGCGGCCTTGTCCGCCGAGTCCACGAAGATCGCGCCGCTGCGGACGGTGGGCTGGTTGGCCACGATGCCGACCACGCGGCCGTCGAGGCGGGCCAGACCCGTCACCAGCTCCTGCGCCCAGCGGGCCTTGATCTCGAAGAAGCTGCCGTCGTCCACCAGCCGGTCGATCACCTCGCGCACGTCGTAGGCGATGTTGGGATCGACCGGGACGAGCCCGTCCCAGCCCGTCTTCTCCGGCTCCCGTGGTTCCGCCGTCGCCGGCGCGGAGCCGAAGTCGTCGGGCAGGTAGGACAGCAGGAGGCGGGCAGCCGCGATCGCCTCCCAGTCCTCGTCGAAGACCTCGTCGCCGCAGCCGGAGACCGACGCGTGCATCCGCGCGCCGCCCATCTCCTCCAGCGTCGTCTTCTCGCCGGTGACCTTCTCGGCGACGCGGGGGCTGGCCAGGTACATCGATGCGTTCCCGTCGACCATCCCGACCCAGTCGCAGAACGCCGGCATGTACGCCCCACCCGCCGCGCTCGGCCCGTGCAGGCAGCACAGCTGCGGTACCCGCCCGGACAGCCGCACCTGCAGGTTGAAGATCGCCGAGGCGCCGCGACGGCCGGGGAAGAAGCCCATCTGGTCGGTCAGCCGGCCGCCCGCGGAGTCGACCAGGTACACCACCGGCAACAGGTCGCGATCGGCGCGCTCCAGGATCCGGATCTGCTTCTCGCAGGTCAGCGCACCCCACGAGCCGGCCTTCACGGTGAAGTCGTGCGCGATGACCGCCACCGGGCGGCCCTCGACCCGGCCCACCCCGGTGATCACGCCATCGGCCGCCAGACCTTCGTCGGCCGCCGTCGCCAGCAGCCCGTCCTCGACGAACGTGCCCGGATCGAACAGCACAGCCAGCCGGTCGCGCACGGGCAGCTTGTCGGGCCAGCGCGCCGGATCGCCACCGGCCAGCGCGTTCCCGGTCGCTGCCACGACTGCGTCGATCCCGGGGTCGATGGTGGGGGCCGCGCTCTCCTCCAGCTGGGTCACGAAGCCATCCCGCGGGTCAGGATCTCGAGCTGGATCTCGTCGGTGCCGCCGCCGATGCGCAGGATCCGCGCGTCGCGGTAGTGCCGCGCCACGGGCGACTCCTCGACGAAGCCCGCACCACCGAACAGCTGCACCGCGTCGTCGACCACCCGGTTCGCGGTGATCGCAGCCAGGTACTTGGCGCGGGCGACCGAGGCACCGGCCGCCGGGTGCCCGGCGGAGAGGCGCGCGGCGGCCTGGTGGACGACCAGGCGGGCGGCCTCCAGCTCGATCTCCATCACGGCCAGCTTGTGGCGGATCGTCTGCAGGTGGGTGAGCGGCGCCCCGAACGCCTCCCGCTGCCCGGCGTACTCCCGGGCCAGGTCCAGGCACTCCGCGGCATGCCCCAGGCCCATCCCGGCCAGGGCGATCCGCTCCAGCTGGAACCCCTCCATGATCTGGTAGAAGCCCCGGTCACGAGCGCCGAGCTGCGCGTCGGCGGGTACCTCGACGCCGTCGAGCAGCACCTCGCGGGTGTCGGAGGAGTGCCAGCCCATCTTGACCAGCGGGGCACCGAACGACAGCCCCGGCGTGTCGCGCTCGACGAGGAACAGCGTGACGCCACCCCGGCCGGCCTCGCCGGTGCGCGCGGCGACGATCAGCACGTCGGCCAGCCCGGCGTTGGTGATGAACATCTTGCGGCCTTCGAGGACGAACCCGTCGTCTGTCTCGCGGGCGGTCGTCGTGACGCGGGCGACGTCGGACCCGGTGCCGGGCTCGGTCACCGCGATCGCCGCCACCGCCTCGCCGGCCGCCAGCGGGCGCAGCCAGCGCTCCTGCTGGGCAGGCGAGCCGCTGCGGACGATGTGCGGGCCGGCCATGTAGGCGCTGACCAGCGCCGTCACCGCGATCCCGCCACAGGCACGGGCCAGCTCCTCCGCCAGCAGCGCCACGGTGAGCGCGTCACCGTCAGCTCCCCCGAACTCGGCCGAGGTCACCAGGCCGAGCAGCCCCGCGGCACCGAGCGGCTTCCACAGCGACGCGGGGTACTCCCCCGCCGCCTCGGCGTCGTCCACCAGCGGGCGCACCTCGCGATCGACGAACGCCCGGCACGTCCGCCGGAAGTCCTCGTACTCGTCGTCGAGCTCCCAGCTCACGTGGCCTCCAGTTCTTCGACCGACCGGTCGGGCGAAGAACCCAGTAGAGTGCCGCGAACCGGTGATGTCAACCGCAGGAGAGGGCGCCATGGCCAGACCGTCGCGGGCCGACGAGCAGCGGGCACGAGTGCTGGCTGCCTCGGTCGAGATCTTCGGCACCCGCGGTTTCCGGGCCACGTCGATGAACGAGATCGCTGCCGGCGTCGGCCTCTCGAAACCGACGCTCTACCACTACTTCCGCAACAAGGAGGAGCTGCTCGTCCGCATCTACTCCGACGTGCTGGACGAGAGCCTGCGGATGGCGCTCGCGACCGTGGCCGCGGCCCCGACCGCCATCGACGGGCTACGCGATCTGCTGATCTCGCGCGTGGTCTACACCTGCGAACACCGCGAGCTGCTCAAGATCTGCTTCGAGGAGGAGGACGAGCTGCGGCCCGAGCTCGCCGAGGAGCTGCTCGTGCGCAGGCGGCGCTTCGAGGACGTCGTCCAGACGGCGTTGGAACGCCATCTGGCCACCTGTCCCGAAGTCGAGCTCGGCATGGCGCCGAAGGTGTTCGTGAACATGTGCCTCGGCGCGGTCAACTGGACCTACAAGTGGTACCGGCCCACCGGGCCACGCACCCCGGCCGAACTGGGCGCCGAGATCGCCGGCGCGCTCCTGGCCGGGATCACGCCGGCCTGACGCGCCCCGACCCGTTCATCCGACCTGTTCAGCGGAGCCGGCGCGGGCCGTTGTCGTCGCGCTGTGGCGGCGGCCCGACCACGATGCGCGCACCCGCCACGGAGACTCCGCCCGGCGCGGCCAGCACCGGGTCGAGCGCAAGGGTCCGCACCTGGGGCAGGTCCTCCGCCATCCGGCCGACCCGCAGCACCAGCTCCTCCAGTGCCGGGAGATCCACGGGTTCCGAGCCGCGGTATCCGGCGAGCAGCGGTGCGGCCCGCGGCGCGCGCACCAGCGCGGTCGCGTCCTGGTCGGACATCGGCACCACGCGGAACGCCCGGTCGCCGAGCAGCTCGGTGGCCATCCCGGAGAGCCCGAAGGACAGCAACGACCCGAACGACGGGTCCTCCACGATCTCGATCGTGCACGACACCCCGCGGGGCAGCATCCGCTGCACGTACACGGATTCACCGCCGGTCACGCGCACGACGTCGGCGTGGGCCGAGCGGACCGCCTCGGCGCCCGCGACGTCCAGCCGCACCCCGGCCAGGTCGCCACGGTGGCGCCACCGATCGCTCGCCGCCTTCAACACCACCGGATAGCCGACCTCCTCGGCCGCGGCCACGGCCTCCTCGGCATCGGCGGCCCGGCGGAACGGCGCGATGGAGATCCCGTAGCAGCGCAGCAGTGCCGTGGCCTCGTCGTCGGTCAACACCCGGCGCCCGGTGATCGCCCAGGTGTCGACCAGCTCGCGGGCCGCTGCGGTGTCGATCCCCTCCGGCACCACGAACTCCCCGACCGGCTGCGACCGCCACCGCGCATAGCGGCTCACCCTGGCCAGCGCCGCAGCAGCCCGTTCCGGGCTGGGGAAGCTGGGCACCGAGCCGCGGCCAGGCGTGCGGTCGCCGTCGCTCTCGTCCTCTGCCGGCTCACCCGGGTACGCCGCGAGCTCCGCCGGCACCCCCTCGGCCGCCAGGAACACCGCGACCACCGGTCGATCGCTGTCCGCTACGGCCTCCCGCAGTGCCCGCGCGTAGGCCGCGCCAGGGATCGCCACGGGCGGCACGAACACCGCCACCAGCGCGTCGGCCCGCTCGGCGCCCTCGACCGCGAGCGCGGCCGACACCGCCGCCGCGAACCGCTCGGGCGACGCCGCCGCGCCGACGTCGACGGGATTGCCGGCCAGCTCCAGATGCTCGTCGAGCAGGGCATCTGCGACGAGCAGCCCCAAGGCGCTGGAGTTGCCCACCACCGCGACCCGGGGGCCTTCCGGCAGCGGCTGATAGGCGAGCACGAGCGCGGTGTCGAACAGCTGCGACAGCGTCTCCACGCGGATCACGCCGGCCTGCTCGAACAGCGCCCGCACGCTGGCGTCGTCGATCGGCACCGACATGGGGGCCAACGCGGCCACCGGCCCGGTGTGCCGACCGCTCTTCACCGCCACGATCGGCTTCGTACGGGCCAGCCGCCGCGCCAGCCGGGAGAACTTGCGCGGGTTGCCGAACGTCTCGAGGTAGAGCAGGACCACTTCCGTGGCTGGATCGGTCTGCCAGTACTGCAGCAGGTCGTTGCCGGACAGATCGGCCCGGTTGCCCGCCGACACGAACGTCGACAGACCCAGGCCACGCTGCTTCGCACTGGCCAGGATCGCGGTGCCCAACGCGCCGGACTGCGAGAAGAACCCCACGTGGCCGCGGCCGGGCAGGTCGGGGGCCAGCGTCGCGTTCAGCCGGACCGACGCCGCGGTGTTGGCCACCCCGAGCGCGTTCGGCCCGACCACCCGCATCCCGTGCGCGCGGGCCTCGGACACGAGCTTGCGCTCCGCCACGACACCGCCCTCGCCCGCCTCGGCGAAGCCGGAGCTGACCACGACCAGCGCCCGCACCCCCTTCTCCAGGCACGAGTCCATGACCTCGTCGATCCCCGCGGCCGGCACCGCCACGACCGCGAGCGACACCGGATCGGGGATGTCGGTGACCGACGGGTACGCCCGCACCCCGCGGACCGAGCGCGCCTCCGGGTTCACCGGGAAGACCGGGCCGGTGAAGTTGGCCCGCAGCAGGTTCGCCAACACCGCGTGCCCGATCTTGCCCGGGTCCGTCGACGCGCCGATGACCGCCACCGACTCCGGGTGCAGGAGGTTGTGCACGCTGCGCGCCTCGGCCCGCTGCTCCCGCGAATCGCGCACCGCCAGCGACCGCTCCGTGGGGTCGATGTCGAACTCCAGGTGCAGCACACCGCCGTCGAACTGGCGGCTCACTTGGTAGCCGGCCTGCCGGAAGACCCGCACCATCGCCCGGTTCTCCGAGAGCACCTCGGCCTCGAACCGGCGCACGCCGTTCTCCTTGGCCGCAGCTGCGAGATGCTCGAGGAGGATGGATCCCAGCCCCCGGCCCTGGTGGGAGTCGGTGGCCACGAACGCCACCTCGGCCGACGTCGGTGTCTCGCTCTCGCGGCCACCGGGCCCCGGCAATCCCTCGTAGCGACCGACCGCGACGATCTCGCCGCCGAGCAGGCAGATCAGCCCCACCCGCTTGTGGTGGTCGACGGTGGTGAACCGCTCCAGGTCGCGCGCCGGGATCCGGGGGTACGGCCCGAAGTAGCGCAGGTACCGGGTGCGCTCGGACAGACCGGCGTGGAACCGCACCAGCGCCTCGGCGTCGGAAGGCAGGATCGGGCGCAGGTGCACGATCCCGCCGTCGGACGCGACGACGTCGGCCTCCCAGTGCCGCGGATACGGGGCGGGCTCCGCCGGCGGCGACGGGACCGCAGGTGCCGGGGGCACCGGCTCGGTCAGATCAGGCCCACTCGGATCGGCCACGGGGTCAGTCCCGCGGATCGTCCGGGTCGAGCCCGTGCAGCGGGAACACCGCACGCCGGGCGTCCAGGATCGCGGTGTCGACCCGGTCGCCGCCCTCGGTCCACGGCAGGTACCCGGTGTCGGCGCCGTCGGTCATCCGACTCGGCAGCTCCTGTCGCGTGAGCGCGGAGGTGTGCGCCGTCCACGCCGACGGCACCTCCTGCGTGCTCGACACGTCCCGGTCGAGGACCGTGGCCAGCAGGTGCGTCCACGACCGCGGCACCACCCGGAACAGCCCGTACCCGCCACCGCCGGTGGCCAGCCACTTGCCCCCTGCCGTGCGCTGCGCGAGCTCGCGCAGCCTCCGGTAGATCTCCCGGTGCCCGTCGACCGACAGCCCGAGGTTGGCCAGCGGATCCTCGACGTGGGTGTCGACCCCGCACTGGGTGACCAGGATCTGCGGCCGGAACGCCTCCAGCAGCGACGGGACGACCGCATGGAAGGCCCGCAACCATCCGCTGTCGCCCGTGCCCGGCGGCAGCGGCACGTTGACCGCGTAGCCGGCGCCGGCGTCCTTGCCGAACTCCCCCGGCCATCCCGTGCCCGGCCACAGCGTCAGCGGATGCTGGTGCATCGAGATCGTCAGCACCCGCGGATCGTCGTAGAACGCGGCCTGCACGCCGTCGCCGTGGTGCACGTCGACATCGACGTACGCGATCCGGTCGAACCCGTTGTCGAGCAGCCACGAGATCGCGACCGCGCAGTCGTTGTAGATGCAGAACCCCGCGGCGTGGTCGGCCATCGCATGGTGCAGCCCGCCCGCGATCGTGACCGCGCGGTCGGCCCGACCCTCCGCGATCTCCCGCGCGGCGAGCAGCGAGCCGCCGCACACCAGTGCACTCGCCTCGTGCATGTGCATGAAGATCGGGTTGTCGTCGGTGCCCAGCCCGTGGCCGATCCCGAACGGCACCTCCGGCGCCGACTTCACCGCCGACAGGTACGCCGAGGTGTGGATCCGCTCCACCTCGCTGTCGGGGGCCTGCTCAGGCACCAGCAGCTCGACGCCCTCCAGGACACCCAGCTCGGTGGCCAACCGCACCGTCAGATCCAGCCGCACCGGATGGAGCGGGTGCTGACCGCCGAGGTCGTAGCCCAGGAACTCCGGCGTCCAGACGACGGAGGTGCGCCCGCTCATGGGCATCAACCTAGGCCGTGCCTGCCCGACGGCGTCACACCACGTCACCCGCTGGCGCATATGGGCCGCTGGCGACGGGCCGGCTCGGGTCGGCCACCCAGTTCGACCACGATCCCGGATAGAGCGGAAGCGGCTGCTCCGGCGGGCGCAGCCCGGCCTGTTCCGCGGCCAGCACCAGTGCTGCGGCAGTGATCCCGGAGCCGCAGTAGGCGGCGACCGGACGCTCACCGCCGGCGGCCACGTCGACACCGGCGAACCGCGCGGCCAGCTCCTCCGGCGGCAACCAACGGCCGTCGGCACCGGCGAACTCCAGCACCGGCACGTTGTGGGCGCCCGGCACGTGCCCGGCGACCGGGTCGATCGGCTCGGACTCGCCCCGGAACCGCACCGCGGCACGAGCGTCGACCAGCACACCCTCCCGCCCGACGCGGGCAGCATCGTCGGCGTCGACGGTGGGCATCGAGCCCGGCACCACGACCAGGTCCCCCGGTCGCGGCGCGGGAACATCAGCGGAGACCGGCTGACCGGCCTGCTGCCACGCGGCCCAACCACCGTCGAGCACCGCAACCTGCGATGCGGCGAGACCGGCCCACCGCAGCAACCACCAGGCGCGGACGGCGGCCAGCCCGTTGCCGTCGTCGTAGGCCACCACCCGGGACGCCGCCGAGATCCCGGCGGCTCGCAACACCCCCTGCAGCCGCTGCGGATCCGGCAGCGGATGCCGCCCGGCCGGCCCTGGCGGATCGGCGAGGTCGGCGTCCATGTCGACGAAGACCGCACCGGGGAGATGGCCCGCCAGATAGTCGGGCAGGGCGGCCGGCCCACCGAGTCGATGCCGCACGTCGAGGACGACCGGCAACGCAGCCCCAGGGCCGATGTCAGCAGCAAGTTCGGCAGCGAGTTCTGGCACGCCGACGAGCGGCCCGGACAGAGATGTGGACTGATCGGCCATCGCTGCATCCTCCCCGGTATGGCATGGGTTTGCGTAGCCATCACTGGGTAGCATGGGGTCTTGACGAAAGGGCCCCGCGCGTGAATGAGCTCATCGACACCACCGAGATGTACCTCCGCACCATCTACGAGCTCGAAGAGGAAGGCGTCGTCCCGCTGCGCGCGCGGATCGCCGAACGCCTCGGCCAGAGCGGCCCGACGGTGAGCCAGACCGTGGCCCGCATGGAGCGTGACGGGCTGGTGGTGGTGGCGGGCGACCGGCACCTCGAACTCACCGAGGCCGGCCGCTCCCGCGCTGTGTCCGTGATGCGCAAGCACCGGCTCGCCGAGCGGCTGCTCATCGACGTGATCGGGCTCGAATGGGAGCTCGTGCACGCCGAGGCCTGCCGCTGGGAGCACGTGATGAGCGAGGCCGTGGAGCGCAAGCTCGTGGCCCTGCTGGACAACCCGACGATCTCCCCCTACGGCAACCCGATCCCCGGCCTCGACGAGCTGACCTCGCCCTCGCCGGAGAGCTCGCGCCTCGCGTCGGCACCGCCGGTGCTCGAGGTGGGTCTGCAGCGCCTCGACGAGTTCGCCCGCCGCGGCGGCGGCCGTGTGGAGGTGCGGCGCATCGCCGAGCACGTGCAGAACGACGCGGACCTGATGGGCGAGCTCAAGAACGCCGGCATCGTGCCCGGCCAGGACGTGGCGGTCTCCTCCATCTCGCGCTTCGGCGACGCGGTGCCGGTGGCCGGCGACGGCACACCCGCGGGCACCGTGGCCCCGCTGATCGCGCACGCCGTGCTCGTGCGGGCCCGATAGGCAGCAGCTGGACGGCAGCGCGGGTGCACCGCGCTGCCGGATGAACCACCCGCGGCGCGGCGCCGATCCCGTGCGACGCCGCGCGGCTGCCCGCATCCAAGCCACGACGCGGCCGACCATGCCAGCCATGCTCACCACCCCCTCGTGAGACTGCCGAGCAGCCCGTCGCGGAACTCCTCGGGGCGCGGGCCCCACGCGGCCACCGCCCGCAGCCGGTTGCTGAGCACGTGCCCGGGCCACGCCTCCTGCGCCCGGTCGAGCGCCACGTTGGCCAGCGCACCATCGCCCCGCAGCAGCGCCGACACCGCGAGCAGGCTCGCCGGGACCGCCGCTTCCGGCTCCGGCGCCTCCCTGGCCAGGGCCGCCCACAGCTGCTCGGCGGCGGCCCGCTCCTGCTCGGCGCCTCCCCGTTCAGCGCCGCCGCGGGCGAGCACCGCCATCCGCACGATCGCAGCGTCGACGACCTCCGCCGCCCCGAGCGCGACGGCCAGCACCGCGACCCGCACGTCGTCGAGGACGAGGCTGCCCTCGACGGCATCGGCCAAGGCCCGCGCCACGGCGGCCCAGCCCACTGCCGGATCGGGTGCGCCGCCGGTGGCGGCGCAGCGGTCGATCGCGGCGGCGATGAGGCGTTCGCGGCGTTCGATGCCCGACGGATCGGTCGGTTCGACGAGGGCGAGCAGCGCCTCCCGATCGTCGTGCACGACGATCCCGCCGAGCGCAGCGCCGGCTGCGAACGCGCCCGCCGCGCCGGACGGCACCTCGCCGCGGCACCGACAGGCCTCGAAGCAGCCCCAGACCGCGCCGGGCCGGGTGCCCGACGCCCAGATCGAGCTGTGCAGGGGTATCCCGACCTCGCCCAACCGCTCGGCCACCACCGACACGACCGGGTAGCCGTGCTTCGGGGGTGCGGCAACGACAGCTTCCTCGGGGGTGACGACGACGATCGCCGCGGCATCCGGCTCCGCGCGCAGCAGGGCGGCGACCAGGTGGGTGGCGAAGTGTTCCAGGGCCTCCGGGTGCTCGGGCACGGGATCGGGCAGGTCGCTGCGGACCACGAGATCGATCTGCCGCACGGGACCGCGCAACGCCACGAGGAGCAGCGACATCTGCGGATGGAACCCGAGCATCCCCGGCACCGCGGCGAGGAGCTCCCCGGGGTCGCGGATCTGCTGGGCGGCCAGCCGGGCGTGGCGCGGGCCGGGGCAGGCGCGATCGGCCGACGGCGGCAGCGGGAGCGGGGAAGGCGGGAAATGAGTCATGGACGCAGGGTGAAGGTTTTCGAGGCGGCGTGCTGCCGAGGCCGGGTGGGGCTGTGGACAACCGTTGGGAAGGCCCAGGTCGCGATGCGGTTGGGGATGGATGGAGTCGGGAGCGGGGTCGCATCACCGGAAATGTCGGTGGGCGGGGCTACCGTGCCGCGCTTGCCGCGCCGCCCCGCGACAGCGAGGCTGTCCACGCGCGGTACCCGATCGGGCACGGCGGACGTCGCGGGGTGGCGACATTCGGGGCGACAGGAGCGACGACTGTCATGGCATCAGGTAAGGCTTCAGGTCCGACATCAGATCCGGACACCGCGCCGGTCCACGACTACGACCTGCTGGTGATCGGGTCCGGCCCCGGCGGGCACAAGGCCGCGATCGCGGCGGCGAAGCTGGGCAAGCGGGTCGCGGTGGCCGAGCGGCGCAGCATGATGGGTGGGGTCTGCGTCAACACCGGCACCATCCCGTCGAAGACGATGCGCGAGGCGGTGCTGTACCTCACCGGCTTCGCCCAGCGGGACATGTACGGCGCCAGCTACCGGGTCAAGTCGGAGATCACGATCGCGGACCTGCTGGCCAGGTGCGCGCACGTCGTGGGCCGCGAGGTCGAGGTGGTGCGCAACCAGCTGCAGCGCAACCACGTCGACATCCTCACGGGCACGGCCCGGTTCGTCGACGAGCACACGGTGGTGGTCGCCGGGGACGCCCGCGGCGACCACAACACCGTCACCGCCGCCAACATCGTGATCGCGACGGGCACCCGTCCGGCGCGGCCGCCGGAGATCGAGTTCGACGACTCGCACGTCCTCGACTCCGACGGCGTGCTGAAGCTCGACCGGGTGCCCGCGACGATGGTGGTCGTCGGGGCAGGTGTGATCGGCATCGAGTACGCGTCGATGTTCGCCGCGCTGGGCACCCGGGTGAGCGTGGTGGAGAAGCGGCCGCAGATGCTGGAGTTCTGCGATCCCGAGGTCGTGGAGTCGCTGAAGTTCCACCTGCGCGACCAGGCGGTGACCTTCCGTTTCGGTGAGGAGGTGGAACGCGTGGAGATCACCAAGAAGGGCACGGTGACCTCCCTGGCCAGCGGCAAGCGCATCGGCGCCGACATGGTGATGTACTCGGCCGGACGGCAGGGCGTGACCGACGAGCTGGACCTGGCCAACGCCGGCCTCGAAGCCGATAAGCGCGGCCGCATCACCGTGGACAAGACCTACCGCACGACGGTGCCGCACATCTTCGCCGTCGGCGATGTGATCGGCTTCCCCGCGCTGGCCGCGACGAGCATGGACCAGGGCCGCATCGCGGCCTGCCACGCGTTCGACGAGCCGGTGCGCGAGCTGCAGGAGCTGCAGCCGATCGGGATCTACACGGTGCCGGAGATCTCCTACTGCGGGCGCACCGAGGCCGAGCTGACGGCGGCGTCGGTGCCGTACGAGGTGGGCATGTCGCGCTACCGCGAGCTGGCGCGCGGCGCGATCGTGGGCGACTCGTACGGGATGCTCAAGCTGCTCGTGTCGACCGAGGACAGGAAGCTGCTGGGGGTGCATGTCTTCGGCACCAACGCCACCGATCTCGTGCACATCGGGCAGGCGATCATGGGATGTGGTGGCACCGTGGACTACCTCGTCGACACGGTGCTGAACTATCCGACGCTCTCGGAGGCCTACAAGGTGGCCGCGCTGGACGTGACCAACAAGTTCCGCGCGTTGGAGGCCTACGCCGAGGGGTGAGCCTCAGTAGCCGATGCCGTGCGCGTCCAGCCAGGGCTTCGGGTTGACGTAGCGACCGTTCTGCATGACCCCGATGTGCAGGTGGGGGCCGGTGGACTGGCCGCGGTTGCCGGTCTCGGCGATCACGTCGCCTTCGTTGACCTTCTGCCCGACCTTCACGAACGACCGGTTGATGTGGCCGTACACGGTGATGGTGCCGTCGGCGTGCTGCACGCGGACCCACATCCCGAACCCGCTCGCCGGGCCCGAGCTGATCACGGTGCCGCTCTCGGGAACGTGGATCGGGGTGCCGATGGGTGCGGCGATGTCGAGGCCCTGGTGGACAGTGCCCCAGCGGCCGCCGAACCCGGAGGTGACCCGGCCGACGATCATCTGGACGCCGCCGCCGAGGGAGATCGCGGGCGCGGCAGCCTTGTCAGCGGCGGCTTTGGCGGCTGCAGCCGCGTTCGCGGCGGCCTGGTTGAGGTCGGCGGCCTTGATCAGGCTCGCGGCGTCGGCGATCTGGGGTTCCGGCGCGACGTGGCCGAGCGCGGATGCGGCCGCCTGCGGCAGCTCGGCCGTCAGGCCGGTAGGGGCGACCTGGTCGGCGGGCACGTCCAGCGTGGTGGCGGCAGCGGTCGCGCCGAACGCCTCGCCGAGGCCGTCGAGCACCGACGGGAGGGTGCCGTCGAGTGCCTGCTGACCGGCTGCGGCGATGGCGCCACCGGCCACCACCGCGGCGACGACGCGCAGCGGTGCGGACGCGGTCAGCTCAGCCAGCGAACCGACCGTGCTGCCCGCGGCGTGCGAGCGGGGGCGGGCCGCGCCGCCACTGGCTCCCGCTGCCGCGAGTACGGCGGACAGCGGGAGCCCGAGGTGTGCGCGACGGCCCGAGGGGGAGCGGTGCCGTGCCACTACCTTTCCTTCCGGATCCCGGCCTGGTCGGACGTCCCGTCGGGGGTCGGGCAGACCGCTCGGGGATGCGGTCTGTTGTCCGGTCTGTCACCAAGCCGTTATCGATCCGGGGGCAACGTTAACGACTGCGCGACGTCCGGAAAGGCCTCGGCTCGGATGTCGAGCCCGCCGGGCGGGGCCGCGCGACGAGCGGCGCCCGCGGCGTGTCACGTCGACACGCCGCCCGGGGGCCGCGGCCGTTCACCGCAGGGGTCCGGCGTCTCCCCCGCTGACTGCCACCGGATCCGCGCCGTGCGGTCGACCGGCGGATCGGTACCCACGAACGGGTGAGCCATGCCGCGCACTCGGCTCACCGGCCCGGCCATCCGGCCCCGATCGCTCGTCAGTGGCGGGCCGGGATCCCGAGCTGCGCAAGGCGCTCGTGGTAGCGCGCCACCCCGGCGAGCTTGACGTCCTCGTAGCCGCGCACCAGGTCAGCGGCCTGCGCGGCGGCGACGGCCGTGGCGTGGGTCTCCGCGGTCAGCTCGCCTGCCAGGTGCAGCACCATGGCGCGGTAGTCGTCGCGCAACGTCCGTTCCACCCGCCGCATCTCCATCCTGCCGAACGGGTCCAGGGGCGTGCCGCGCAGCACCTTGCCCTTCGCGAGCAGCCGCAGGACGGGCCGCATCCACGGCCCGAGCGCTATCTTCTGCTGCCGGCCGGCGGCCTTGAGCACGGGCGGGTGCAGGCGGTAGCGCATGCGGGTGCCGCCGGGCACCTCGGCGGCCAGCCGTGCCTCGAACGCCGGGTCGGTGAGCAGCCGCGCCACTTCGTACTCGTCCTTGTAGGCGGTGAGCTTGTGCAGGCCGCGCGCGACCGCGGCCGAGAACTCGGTGCCGGTGCCGGCCTGCTGCTCGGCCCGCCAGACGGCCTGCACGTCGGCGACGTAGCGGCGGGCGGCCCGCGCGCCCTGGTAGTCGACGAGCTGGGCGGCCCGGATCCCGGCGAGTCGGCGGGTCTCCCCCGCGAGCTCGCCCAGGTCGTCCCAGGTGGGCGGCTGCGCGACGGCGGGTCCGGCGGTGGCTGCGGCGAACGCCTCGGGGTCGGCGACCGCGACCCGACCCCAGCGGAAGGCCGCCGTGTTGGCCGCGACCGCGACCCCGTTCAGCTCGATGGCGAACTCGATCGCGGCGGCCGAGAGCGGCAGCACGCCGGCCTGGTACGCCGCCCCGATCACCATCAGGTTGGCCGGCATCGCGTCGCCGAACAGGGCCTGGGCGGCGGCCTGGGCGTCCAGGCGCACCAGCTCGCGGGCACGCTCGCCGATGCGGTCGACCAGTGCCCCCATGTCGGGACCGGCCACGCCGGCGTCGGCGACCATCGCGCCCGTCGGCACCGGGCTGGTGGAGACGACAGCGGTGGTGGCTTCGCTCGACGCGCGCGCGAGGTTCTTCGCGTCGGCACCGACGAGCGCGTCGAAGGCCAGGTAGGCCGTCGCCGTGCCGATGCGGTTGGCAGGCCCGAGCCCGGCCTCGTCGGCCGCGATGCGCAGGTGTGAGGTGACCGGGCCGGCCTTCTGCGAGAGCCCGGTCTGGTCCACACCGTGCACGGCACGGCCGTCGCGGATCGCGGCCGATCCGAGCACCTGGTTGACCGTGACGATGCCGGTGCCGCCGATGCCGGCGAGGAACACCTCGCCCGCGACCGGCGGCTCGACGTCGGGAACGGCCGGCGGGTCGGTCCGCCGCGCCTCCTTCTTCGGCGCCGTGGCCGGCGCTTCCACCGTCACGAACGACGGGCAGTCGCCTGCCAGGCAGGAGTAGTCGGTGTTGCAGGAGGTCTGGTCGATGCGGGTCTTGCGCCCGAACTCGGTCTCGACGGGCTGCACGGACAGGCAGTTGCTCTGCACGCCGCAGTCGCCGCAGCCCTCGCAGACCGCCTCGTTGATCACGACGCGCATCGGCCGCACGGGCAGCTCGCCGCGCTTGCGCAGCCGGCGCGACTCGGCGGCGCACCGCTGGTCGTAGATCAGCACGGTCACACCGTCGACGGCGGCGAGGGCGCGTTGGGCCTCGTCGAGGCGGTCGCGGTGCCACAGGTCCACCCCGCGCGGCAGGGGGTCCAGTGAGCGGAACCGCGCCGGCTCGTCGGCCACCACGAGTACCCGCACGACGCCCTCGGCGAGGAGCTTCGCGGCGAGCTGCGGCACCTCCAGCGCGCCGGCGGCGTCCTGCCCACCGGTCATCGCGACGGCCCGGTTGTACAGCAGCTTGTAGGTGATCGAGACGCCGGCTGCGACACAGGCCTGCACGGCCATCTGACCGGAGTGCGCGAACGTGCCGTCGCCCATGTTCTGGAACATGTGCCGCGCCGACGTGTACGGCGCCTGCCCGATCCACTGCGCGCCCTCGCCGCCCATCTGCGTGATCGAGCTGACCGCGCTGGACTCGCGCATCACGCTGAACGCCACCATGGCGTGGCAGCCGATGCCGCCTCCCGCGACGGCTCCTTCGGGCAGGTTGGTGGAGCGGTTGTGCGGGCAGCCCGAGCAGAAGAACGGGGTGCGCTGCACGGGCAGCAGTTCCAGCGCGGGCGGCTGCCGCCGCTGCGATGCCACCTCGACCAGCCCCTTCAGCACCCGCCGCAGCGGACCGGTGAGCAGCTCGGCGGTCAGCTCCCCCGCCACGGGCACCAGCGGCCGACCCTCGGCGTCGGTGGATCCGACGACGGACGGCGCGTCCGGCATGCCGTAGAGGACGTCGCGCACCGCGCTCTCCACGAACGACGACTTCTCCTCCACCACCAGCACCCGCTCCAGGCCCCGGGCGAACTCGCGCACCAGGTCGCGCTGGATCGGATGGATCATGCCGAGGCGCAGCAGCCGGATCCCGGCGCGGCGCAGATCGGCGTCGGAGAGCCCGAGATCGGCCAGTGCCTGCCGCACGTCGAGGAACGTCTTGCCGCCGGCGACGATCCCGATCCGCGCGTCGGGCGGATCGAGCTCGACGGTGTTGACGGGGTTGGCCGACAGGAACGCGTGCACCATCGCCCAGCGCGGCCCGTACATCTGCTCCTCGGCGGCCAGCGAGTGCGGCGGGGCGAGGATCGGGTACTGCCGGTAGGAGAAGGGGGCGCCCTCCCACTCCAGGTCGGGCGTGACGGGCGCGACCTCCGCGATGTCCTTGCTCACCGCGAACACCCCGTCCGCGACGTCAGCGACGATCTTCATACCGACCCACATGCCGGACGCGCGGGAGAGCGCCACGCCGTAGCGGCCGAGCCGCACGATCTCCTCGGCGTCGCCGGGGAAGAGCACCGGCAGCCCGTAGCCGGCCAGGGTGCGCTCGCTGATGCACGGGATGGTGGACGACTTGCAGCTCGGGTCGTCGCCCGCCAGCACGAGCACGCCGCCCTTCGGGTGCGCGCCGCACATGTTGCCGTGCCGCATCGGATCGCCCGCCCGGTCGACGCCGGGGCCCTTGCCGTACCAGACGCCGACGGCGCCGTCGACGGACCGCTCGTGCTCGGGCACCTCCAGCTGGCTCCCCCACACGGCGGTGGCGGCCAGCTCCTCGTTGACCCCGGGCACGAGCGTGAGCCCGGCGTTCTCCTGCAGCTCAGCAGCCCGCGCGAGGGTCTGGTCGAGCCCGCCGAGCGGGCTTCCCTGGTACCCGGAGACGAACGTGGCCGTGTTCAGCCCGGCGGCGCGATCGGCGACATACTGCTCGACGAGCATGCGCGCGATGGCCTGGACCCCGGTCAGGAGCACCGGGCCCCCGCCACTGCGGTAGCGGTCGCCGAGATCGATCTCGACCGGGCCGAGCTGCGCCGCCGTCTCTTGGGTGGTCATGCAATCACTCCTGCGAACGCTCCAACGCCGCTGACACCGTCGCCGCGGCCCGGCGCACGCTCTGCACGACCGCGATCTTGCGGGTACCCAGCACGCGCGAGGTCGAGCCGACCACGGAGATGGCTGCCACCGCAACCGTGCGATCTCCCCGGCGGAGGACGATCGGCGCCGCGATCGACGACATCCCCAGCGTGTGCTCCTCCCGGGACGCGGCGAACCCGTCCTTGCGGACCTGCGCCAACACCTGCCGGTAGCGGTTTGGATCGACGATGGTGAACGGGGTGCGCCGGACGAACCCGCGCTCCAGGATCAACCGCGCCATCGACGGGTTGTGCGCCGCGATCGCCTTCGCCGCGCTGGACGAGTGCCCGGGTCCGCGCCGGTACAGCTCGGTGTGGAACATCGTGCCGACACCGTTGCTCTCCAACCGGTCGACGTAGAGCACGTCGGCGCCGACGGGCACCGCGAGCTGGGCGGTCTCGCGCAGCAGCTCCCGCAGGTCACCGAGCACCGGCAGCGACAGCTCGCGCAGCATCAGCCGGTCGACGGCGAGCTGACCGATCTCGAACAACCGCAGTCCCAGCCGATACCGGCCGGACGGGGTGCGTTCCAGCATCCCGCCGGAGGCGAGCGCGGCGAGCATCCGGCAGGCGGTGCTCTTCGCGACACCCAGCTCCTGTGCGACCCGCGTCGCACCCAGCTCCGCCTCCCGTTCGAAGCAGCAGAGCACGGCCATGGCGATCGACACCGATCGCAGCGGGCCCTCCTCCCTTTCCGGAGAGGGCACCAGTGCCGGGATCGGTGTGGCGATACCGATGGCGAGATCCGCGAGCGTCATTTACGCCTCCCAGGCAGGGAACTCGTCCGGTGGCGGCACGTTCACTTCTGTCACGCGGTTGCGGTAGGACACGAACGCCGTCCGGCTCCCCTCGCGCACCTTGACCCGGATCTCCTCGGTGTTGAGCGGCTCCCCGGGGTCGTAGCCGTGGGCCCAGGTGGCGAAGGCCCGCATCGGCCCCGAGTGGGTGGCCGCGACGATGCGCCGGTGCTCGGGATGCTCCGCGATCAGGCGGTGGAAGCCGCGCCAGAAGCGGCGCACGCACAAGGCGGGCGGCTCGAAGTACATCATCGGGATCGTGAGCCACTGCTGGATCGGGTCGGCGCCGCCCAGCTGGGTCCGGTAGAAGCGGTCGATCTCGACGAGCCAGCGCGGCCGGTCTCCGACTGCCATGCGCTCCAGCTTCTCCATCGTCGACTGGTACTGGCGGAACGCGGAGGTCACGTCGCGCAGCCCGTCGGGGGTCCAGACGCCGAAGTTGCGCAGCTCCGGGATCGGGGTCGGTTCCGAGAGCTCGACCTCGGTGCCCCACATCGCCAGCCCGTCGGTGGCACCCCGGTGGATCTGGTGCGCGGTCTGGCGGGCCCGGTTGGTGTCGGCGCACACCAGCAGCACCCGGTCGCCGGAGTCCCAGCGACGGGAGAGCTCGTGGCCGCGGCGGTGGGCCTGCCAGCCGCCCATCGGGGTCAGGCCGGCGTCGGTGGAGTAGCCCTGGGTGATGCCGTGCCGGATGATCGAGATCTCGCAGACGATCTTCTCGCTCGCCCGCCGCTCGACGGGCGCGGCGATCTCCTTGCCACGGGTGGCCTCGGCCAGCGCCGGCGTGAACGAGGCGCCCTCGTAGTCGACGACCTCCGGGGGCGGGGCAACGGTGGTGGCGCTCGCCCGCTCGCGGAAGCGCCGCAGGTAGAGCGGCACGTCGGGATCGACGGTCTCGGCCGTCGGCCCGTTCTTCGCGCTCTGCCGGTCCCGGTACTTGTTCAGGTAGCTCGGCGGCTCGTACCGATCGATCTGGCGGGTCATGAGTGCACCGTGAAGAACCGCTCGTTGACCTCGCGGTGGTAGTAGAAGATCGCCCGGCCCATCTCCTCCTCGGTCCAGGTGATCGGCTCGAAATCGGGATCCACCCAGTAGCCGCCGGTGAACAGCTCGTTGCGGTTGCCGACGGGATCGAAGAAGTAGGTGGTGTAGCCGCGGGTCACGCCGTGGCGCGTGGGCGCCACGTCGATCTGCACGCCGTGGTAGGCCAGCGTGTCGGCGGCGTCGCGGATGCCGTTCCAGTCGTCCATCCAGAAGGCGAAGTGGTGCAGCGCGCCGTTCGGGCCGGTGATGACGGCGATGTCGTGCGGGGTGTGGCTGCGCTCGAGGAACGTCGCGAGCTGGTGCCCGTCGTTGGCGAGGATCTGCTCGGTGAGCCGGAACTCGAGGATCTCGGTGAAGAAGCGGGTGAACGCCTCCACGTCCTCGGCCATGACGAACACGTGGTCCAGCCGCGGCGGCGCGATCCCGACGAGATCCTGCGGGCGCGGCGGCGGGTTCGTCATCGGCAGCATGTTGCCGACGCGCTCCATGCCGTACACGAGCTCGACGAGATGCCCCGACGGAGCGTCGAAGCGGATCGCCTCGCCCCAACCCGGGCCCAGTTCGCGTGCGGCGTAGCGCTTCACGGGCACGCTCGCGGCCTGCAGCTTCTCGGTGAAGTAGTCGAGATCGCCGTGCTCGGCGACCTTGAACGACATGTGGTCCAGCCCGTAGGTGGGGGCCTGGCGCAGGACCAGCGAGTGGTGCTCCTTCTCGTCCCAGCACTTGAGGAATACCTGGTTGTCGGTCCTGGCCGTCTCGATCAGGCCGAGCACCTCGGTGTAGTAGGCCGTGCACAGCTCGAGATCGGGCACGCGGATCTCGACATGCTGCAACCTCAGAATCCGGTCGGACATTCGGGTCTCCTCAGGTGTGCATCCTCAAGAAGCGCTGGCTGATCACGTTCTCGTAGTAGAAGAGGCCCTTCCCGAACTCCTGCTCGGTCCAGGTGATGATCTCGACGTCGGGATCGACCCAGTAGCCGCCGGTGAAGACCTCGTTGCGGATGCCGAGCGGATCGAAGAAGTAGATGGTGTTGCCGCGGGTGACGCCGTGGCGCGTCGGACCCTGGTCGATCTGCACCCCGTTGTAGGCGAGGATGTCGGCCGCCTTGCGGATGTGGTCCCAGTCGTCGAGCCAGTACGCCCAGTGGTGCAGCGCGCCGTTCGGCCCGTTGACGATGGCGATGTCGTGCGGCGAGTTGGTGCGCCCGGCGAGCCAGACGCCCAGCTGGTGGCCGTTGCCGTCGAGCACCTGCTCGGTCAACCGCAGGCCCAGCACGTCGATGAAGAAGCGGCTGGCCTCGGCCACTTCCTCGGCGTTGACCAGCATGTGGTCCATCCGCGGCGGAGCGATGCCCGGCAGACCGGGCGGCGGGACGGGCGAGGGATTGTGCTTGCCGAGCACGTTGCCGGTCTTCTCGATGTCCCAGACCAGCTCCATCATCTGGCCGGACGGCACCTCGAACCGGATCGACTCCCCCTGCCCGACGGCCTCGCCGCGGGAGACGCGGCGAACCTGTGCGCCGTAGGCCTCGAGCTTCTTCTCGAACTCGTGCAGGTCGTCCTCGGCCTCGACGCGGAAGGTGAACGAGTCCATCCCGGTGCGCGGGTTGTAGCGCATGCGCAACGAGTGGTGGTCCTCCTCGTCCCAGCACTTGAACCAGACGGCGTCGGATCCGTCGATGGTGCCGCGCTGCACCTGCTGCAGGCCCATGACCTGCGTGTAGTACGCGGCAGCGAGATCGAGATCGGGCGTGCGGACGTCGATGTGGGCGAGCCGGAGAATGCCCATCTTCGCGGCCTCCTTAGCTTGACCAGCCGACGGTAACCCTCCTACCGTTCCAGATGAAAGACAGCTCGTTCCGCATATCGGAACGAAGAGGAGGCCGTCATGCCGGGTCCAGAGGAGATGCGGGCTGCGGTCGCGGACTACGTGGCAGCCCTGCATCGGGCTTACGTCGCCCAGGCCGACACGTTCCCGCCCGCCGTGCGCGGGCGGATGCCGCTGCTGGCCGGCGGCCCGCTCACCGTCGCCGCCGTCGGGGCGCGCAACCTGCACCTGCTCGCCACCCGCGAAGGGCTCGGCCCGCTGCGCGGGCAGGAGGTGGAGCTGACCGGCGAGCTGCCGGGGCTCACCTGGTCGCTGCGCTTCTACGATCCCGTCGTCGCGCCGGCACTGGGCTCCGTCGACGAGTCGGCCGGGCCCGCCTACGCCGACGTGCGCCACGCGCTGGGCATCTCCACCACCGTCTACCACGTGGTCGCCCAACCCGGCTCCGGCCTCACCCCGCACCACGCCGGGCACGTCGGCACCGGGCTGGCGTCGGGCGATTCCGCCGCGGCCCGCGACTTCGAGACGATCCGCAGCCGCGTCCACGGCCGCGAACGGCTCGTCGACGAGCTGATCGGGGCCACGACGGCCGGGCTGCCACGCGCCACGGCGCTGCTGGCCAAGGCGATCGTGCCGCACAACCGGGCCGTCGACGAGGTCGTGGCCGCGGCCGACCCCGACCCGGTGGCGATACGGAAGGCGTTGCTGGAGGCGGTGGGTGGCCGCTCGGACTGGACGCCCATGGACCAGGGGCGCCCGTGACCGACGCGACGCTGTCCACCGTCCGCAACGCGGCGCGGCTGCTCAAGGCGTTCCTGCACACCGGCGGGCCGGCCGGGGTGTCGGAGCTGGCGCGCGAGCTCGGGCTGGGCAAGTCGACGGTCCACCGGCTGCTGACCACGTTGGTCGCGGAGGGGCTCGTCGAGCAGGACCCGCGGACGGGTGGGTACCGGCTCGGGCTGGTGATGTTCGAGCTCGGCGAGGCCGTGGCCGTGCACCAGGACCTGCACGCCGCAGCCGGCCCGGTGCTGGCCCACCTGCGGGAGCAGACCGGCGAGTCGTCGCAGGTCGGGATCCTGGACGGCGCGGAGGTCGTCTACGTCGATCGGCTCGAGAGCGCGTACTCGTTGCGGCTGTTCACCGAGACCGGCCGCCGCGTGCCCGCGCACGCCACCAGCTCCGGCAAGGTGCTGCTCGCCCACCTGCCCGAACCCGACCGGGAGAAGCTGCTCACCGCGGCTCCGCTCCCCCGGTTCACCACCCACACCCTCGTCGATCCCGACGCGCTGCGCGCCGAGCTCGCCGTCGTGCGCGAGCGGGGATGGGCCGAGGCGGTCAACGAGCGGGAGATCGGGGTCGCGAGCGTCGCGGCCCCGATCCGCGACGCCCAGGGCGAGGTCGTCGCCGCGGTGAGCATCGGGGCGCCGATCGCCCGGTTCCGCTCGGCGCCGCCGGGCCGGCTGGCCGCGGCACTCGTCGAGGCCGGCGAGGCCGTGAGCAGGCGGCTGGGCTGGAACCCGGAGGCGAACCAATGATCACCGTTCCGCTGACCGGAACGGCGGCGGTGACCGTCGGACGGGCACACGCGAGGATCTGGGGGTGACCGTCACCGATGCGCCTGCCAAGGCCCGCGCCCTCTACGACGCCCGGCGCACCCGCGTGCCGATCGCCCCGTTCACCGACGCCGATCCGACACTCGGCATGGCCGACGGGTACGCCGTGCAGCAGGAGCTGATCAAGCTGCTGCTCGCCGACGGCGACACGATCATCGGCCGCAAGGTGGGTCTGACCAGCAAGCCGATGCAGAAGATGGTGGGCGTCGACTCTCCCGACCACGGGCCGGTGCTCGCCTCCACCGTCTACCGCGACGGCGACACGGTGTCGCTGGCGAAGTTCATCGCCCCGAAGGTCGAGGCGGAGATCGTGTTCGTGATGGGCGAGCGGCTGCAGGGGCCGGGGGTGACCGTCGTCGACGCGCACGCGGCGATCGCCGGGGCCGTCGCCGGCATGGAGATCGTCGACTCGCGGATCGCCGACTGGAAGATCAAGCTCGCCGACACCGTCGCCGATCTCGCCTCGAACGGCGCGCTGGCGCTCTCCAGCCGGGTGGTGCCGCTCGACGGGCTGGACACCCGGCTGATCGGCATGACGTTCACCCGCAACGGCGACCTGGTCGACACCGGGGCCGGCGCTGCGGCACTGGGCGATCCGATCGCGGTCGTCGCGTGGCTGGCGAACGTGCTCGGCGAGAACGGCGTGGCGCTGGAGCCCGGCCAGGTCGTGATGACCGGCGCACTGCACGCGGCCGTGCCGCTGACCGCCGGAGACGTCTTCCGGGCCGAGTTCGACCGGCTCGGCCCGATCACGATCAGGGTTGCCACCGGCGGAGCCGGATCATCGGAGGAGTGAGTGATGGATCCCCACGAGCTCGCGGCGCGCCTGCAGAAGGCCGTCGCCGACCGGACCGCGATCGACCAGCTCTCCGACGACGTCCCCGATCTCGACCTCGCCGGCGGCTACACCGTGCAGCGGGTGCTGCGCGACGCCGCCGGCCCGCTCGCGGGCTGGAAACTGGGCGTCACCAGTCGCGCGAAGCAGGCGCAGGTGGGGGTGTCGAGCCCGGTGTTCGGGTTCCTCGCCGCCGCGTCGGCGCTCGATCTCGGCGAGCCGCTCGACACCTCGACCTGCATCCAGCCGCGCTGCGAACCCGAGATCGTGTTCGTGCTGGGCCGCGATCTCGCCGGCCCGCACGTCACGGCCACCGATGTGCTGGCTGCGACCTCCGGGGTCGCCGTCGGTATCGAGGTCCTCGACTCCCGCTACCGCGACTACCGCTTCACCATGGCCGACGTCGTGGCCGACAACACCTCGGCCGGCCGGTTCCTCGTCGGCACGCCGGTGCCGGCGGCCGGCATCGACCTGCGGCTGGTCGGTGTGGTGCTGGAGAAGAACGGTGAGGTCGTGGCCACCGCATCGGGCGCGGCATCGCTCGGGCACCCGGCCGCGGCGGTGGCGTGGATGGTGCGCACGATGGCGGCCGACGGCGAGGGCCTGCGCGCCGGCGACGTGGTGCTCTCCGGCGGGCTCACCGCCGCGGTGCCCGTCGGACCCGGAGACGTGGTGGTGGCCTCGATCGACCGGCTCGGCACCGTCGAGCTGGGCTGCAAGTAGGGAGACGCGCATGCCGTTGATCCAGGTCACGCTCGCGAAGGGCCGCACACCCGAGCAGCTGCGGGCGCTCGGGCAGGCGCTCACCGATGCCGCCGAGCAGGCGATCGGTGCGAAGCGCGAGTCGATCCGGGTCGTGCTCACCGAGTGCGAGCCCGAGCACTGGTTCGCCGGTGGCGAGACGCTGGCCGATCTGCGGGCGTCCGGCCAGCGGTGAACCTGGTCCCGCTCGATCCGCGCGACGCGCCCGCATGGACGGTGCGCGCGGACGACGGGCGGGTGTTCGCAGTCTTCCGGGTGGGCGACGGTTATCGCGCCACCGATGCGGTGTGCCCGCACAACAGGGGCCCGCTGGCGCAGGGCTGGGTGCGCCACGGCAGCACGCTCATCTGCCCGTGGCACTGGTACCGCTTCGATCTCGACACCGGCGCGTGCGCGACCAACACGGACTACCGGCTGGCCACCTACCCGGTCGTCGAGCGGGACGGGCAATGGTTCGCCGACGTCGGACAGCCGCCCGTGGCGCGGTCGTGGGCCGAACGCCTGCGGGCGCATGCCCGTGGCGAGCATTAGTCCTGCTGCGCCAGTGCGGCCGACATGACGTCGAGCAGCGCCGAGTCGCGGGCAACGCGGTCGGGCTGGACGAACGGGTTCGGAATGGCGACGCAGGGCAGGCCGGCCGCGTGCGCGGCGTCGACGCCGTGCGGCGTGTCCTCGACGGCCACGCACCCGTCGGCGGTCCCGAGCCGCTGCAGTGCCAGCAGGTACACGTCGGGCGCGGGCTTGTGGTCGTCCACCTCGTCACCGCAGGCGATGACGTCGAAGGCGTCCCGTACACCGACCCTGCGGAGGTGGCCCTCCACCCACGCCATCGGCGACGACGACGCCACGGCAAGTCGCAGCCCGACCGCGCGTGCGTCCTCGAGCCACTGCACGATCCCGTCGGCCAGATCCAGGCCGGCGTGCAGGTTCTCGCGATGGGCGATCCGACGCGCGTGGCTGAGGTCGCGATCGAACCCGGGGCCGACGGCTCGGGCCAGCGCCGCGTAGTGGGAGTCCGTGACGTCACCGCCGTGATCGGCGAAGAACGTCGTGCGATCCAGCGTCCGACCCCACTGCTGCCACTCGAACTCCCAGCTGGCCAGCATGGTCGACTCCGTGTCCATGAGCAGGCCGTCGAAGTCGAACACGACGGCCGCCAGCGCCGATCCCATGTCGAGCACGGTACGAGCAATGCTCACGTGGACGCGGCATGGTCCCCGCGAGCGAGCGCCGCCAAGAGATCGTGATCGATGCGTCGGGTGAGTGGATCGGCGTGCCGGTGCAGGAGCCGCCAGTCGTCGCCCTCGCGACGGAACACCAGGGTGAGGATGTACTCCGGGGAGTGCCTCGCCAGGCCGGCGTAGGTGCGGAGGTCTCCGTTCATGTAGGCCTGAGCGGCTTTCGACACGCACCGACCGACGACGACGGGACCACGATGGTTCAGCGGTGCCGACGCGGTCGGTGCCGCCGGACGGCGCAGTACAGGCCGCGGGGGCGGAACACAGCAGGAGTGCGAGCCTGCGCAGCACACCCCAGAGCAGGCCGGTCCGGGTAACGTTCGGGGTGAGCCGGGCGGAGCGGGAGGAGGCGCGTTGTTCCGACGCAACGACCGATCCTCCCCCGGGCCCGACGAGGCCACCTTCGCCGCACGCAATGCCGCCACGCAGGGTTTCCTGGCGCTCGACGACGAGCAGCGCTCGGCGGCCGACGCCGTCCGCGCGGCCGATGAGCTGGCCGGTGCCCATCGGCTCTGGCCGCAGTGGGAGCAGGTGTCCGGGCAGTGCGACCGCGCCACGGAGGCGTACCTGGCGGCCACCCAGCGGTTCCCGCTCGACGGCACCGTGCCGCTCGGTGGGGCGAAGGCGGCCGACGAGAAGGCGCTGCGCGAGATCCAGGCGGCCCGGCAGGCGATCACCCGCTTCCGGTCCCAGCATTCCCGCCTGATCGACGAGGCGGACATGCTGATCCGCAACCTGCCGCAGTCGATCCAGCAGGCCAGGGTGGCCCTCGTCGACGCCGACAAGGCCATCAGCGCGGCGGAGGCCGGGGGCTTCCCGTCCCGGCGCGCGACGGAGAAGCTGGTGGAGGCGGTCCGGGCCGAGTCCGCGATCGACACCGCCGCAAGCCTGCGTGAGCGCAGCAGCGCGGCGCAGCTGACCCTGGAGCTGGCCCGCTCGGCGGCCACGTTGGCTGCGGAGGCCCCGCAGACGGCGGCCTCCGTACGGTCGGCGCTGCGCAGTGTGGCCACCCGTCGCGAGGCGGCCACCACGAAGATCGGGCGGATCGAGCCCGCGCTGTCGGCGCTGCGTCGCGAGTTCTCCGAGCCGTGCTCTCGCGACCTGGTCGACGCGGAGCGCGTGGCCAAGGCCGCGGTCGCCGCGGCGGGCACCGCGCTGGGCGATGCGGAGCGACTGGCCACGTCGGGAGACTGGGACGACGCCGCCGATGCGGTGGCCCACGCGCGGTCGGAGCTGGGCCGGGCAGAGGAACGCGCTCAGGCGGCGGCCGATCGGCTGACGTTGCTGCGCGAGGTGAAGGCGGATCCCACGAAGGAGGCCGCCTCCACGCGGTTCGTCCTGCGCGACGCCCAGCGATTGGTCGTCGACCGCGGGCAGGTCGCCCGCTTCGGTCCGATCCTCGACGCGCAGTCGGTGCGGCTGGAGCACGCCCAGGAGCGGCTCACCGGCGTGCACCCGGACTACTGGCTCTACCTCACCGAAATGCGCGGCATCCGGGACCGCGTGAAGGGCGTGGTGGAGGACGTGCGGGCGCTGCAGCGCCGCTGAGAAGTTGCGCTGAAATTCTGCGCTGCCCAACCATCTCTTGAGCAATCGCTCAACGCCGCGCTACGCTCCGCCTCATGTTGAGCGACCGCTCAAATCAGCGGATCTACGTCGAGACGACCGTGCGCGGCGACATGGCGACGCTCTGGGCCCGCAGCCAGGACCCCCGCCAGCACCAGCGCTGGGACCTGCGGTTCACCACCATCGAACCCGCAGGCCCCGGCCGGTTCCGCTACGCCGTGCGTGTCCTGCCCGGGGTCGAGATCTCCGGCACCGGTACCCACGGCGGCGAACGGCACCGCCCCGACGGCAGCGCGACATCGGTGCTCCGGTTCGGTTCCCTGCATCCGCTGTCACTGCTGCGTGGCGGCTCCGGGTTCTGGCGCTACATCCCGTCGAGCCGAAAGGCCGACGAGAGCGTGCGGTTTCTCACCGGCTACGACTACGAGGTCCGCTGGGGCATCGCCGGCCGCGCCGCCGACCGCGTCTTCCGGCCGCTGATGGGCTGGGGCACGGCGTGGTCGTTCGACCGGCTGCGACTGTGGGTCGAACGTGGGATCACCCCCGAGCAGGCGCTGCGCAACGCGCTGGCCGATGCCGGTGTGCGGGTGGCGGCGGTCGGCGTGGCCGCGGCGCGGTGCGGTCGGGTCGCGGCGGTCGCCACGGCACTCGTCGCGCTCCTGCTCCCTCCCTCGCCGAGCACGCCGGCGGCGCGGCGCTGCATGCGCCGTCCACCGAAGGACCGGAGCGCCCGGTGAGCGTCTTCCGCACGGCGCTGGGCGCCGACTGGGACCGGCTGCACCCGCAGCTGCAGCGCCGCTTCGACATCGCGGCCGGCGGCCCTGCGGTCGTCGGCACGGGCGTGATGGACGAGGTGTGGCGCGGCCCGGCCTTCACACTGCCGTTCCTCGCGCTGGGCACCCGCCGCCACATCGGCTTTCCTGATCGTGGGCGCGACGTGCCCTTCACGATCGAGAACTTCGGCTACCGTGACCGGTTCGGCCGGGAGACGGTCACCTTCGTCCGCACCTTCGACTTCCCCGGACGGCGCCGCCGGTTCGACGCCACGATGATCTGGTCGGACGCGCGCGGCGCGCTCGTCGACTACCTGGGCACCCACCAGCACCTCGCCACGGATCTCGCCCTGCGGGTCGACGGGACGGGTGGGCTGCACATCAGCACCGGCCCGCAGCGGTTCCGCGCCGGACCGGTCGACGCGCGGGTACCGCGGTTCCTGCTCGGCGTCGGCGACGTGCACGAGTGGTACGACGACGCCCGCGATGTGGTGCGGATCGGGGTGCGGGTGACGAACCCGCGGTTCGGACCGCTGTTCGGCTACCACGGGTCGTTCTCCGTCCGCACGCTCGACGCGGCCGTGCCGGTACCGGTGGCCGCGCTCCCGATGCGCGAGGAGCGCCGCGAATGAACCCGCCGACCGGCAGGGCATGATCGGGCCGTGACCGCCGCCGACACCCGACGCAAGCTGCTCGACGGGGCCATCGACACCGTCCGCGCCGAAGGCCTGGCGGGCACGTCGGCGCGCAGCATCGCGCGGACGGCCGGCGTGAACCAGGCGTTGATCTTCTACCACTTCGACACGGTGGACGCGCTGCTGGCCGAGGCCGCCCGCCGCGCCGCTCAGGAACGGGTGGAGCCCTATCGCGCACGGTTCGCGACCGTCACGACGCTCGCCGAGCTGCTCGCGGCCGGACGGGCGCTGTGGGCCGAGGAAGAGGCCCGGGGCAACGCGGCGGTGCTCGCCCAGCTGCTCGCGGGCGCCCAGACCAGCCCTGCGCTGGCCGAGGGCACCGCGGCAGCGCTGGGCCTGTGGTCGGCCGAGGTGGAGACGGTGCTGCGGCGGGTGCTGCCCGAATCGCCGCTCGCCGGCCTGCTGGACCCTGTGGCGACCGCGCAGGCGGTGTCGGCGGCGTTCGCGGGCCTGTCGCTGTTCGGGGCGATCGGCGCGACCCCCGATGCATTGGGCCAGCTGGAGGCGCTCGTCGCACTCGTCGACGACCTCGGGCCGCTGGAACGACGGCTCGTCGCCCGCCGGCTCGCCCGCATGACGGACACGCCGAAACGCTCTTGACGACGGCGCCCGCATCAGGCTGTGATCGGACCGTGGACCGGTTCGAGCTGCGGCGCGCGGAGCTGCTGCGCCGCCCGCTCTACGGCACCTGCTACGACCGCACCGACGCGGACTGGTGAGCGGCGGGACGACGTCCCGCCCATCCCGTACCGCTCATGGAAGGTCCCTCTGTCGTGTCCACGACTGACGTGGCGGCGTTCACCGCTGCCCTGCCCAAGGTCGAGCTGCACCTGCACCTGGTCGGCTCCGCCTCCCTCGACACCGTCCTCACGCTGGCTCGTCGCTACCCCGATCGCGGCGTGCCCACCGACCCGGACGAGCTGCGGCGCTTCTACACGTTCCGCGACTTCCCGCACTTCATCGACGTCTACTCGAGCGTGAACCGGCTGGTCACCACCGGCGCCGACGTGGTCACCCTGCTCGACGGGGCAGCCTGCGAGCTGGCCGCCCGCAACGCGCGCTACGCCGAGATCCAGGTGACACCGGCGCGCAACCGGATGTCCGGCATCTCCTACGACGATCTTGCGCAGGCACTCGCAGACGGCCGCGAGCTGGCCGCCGCGAAGCACGGGGTGGAGTTGGGCTGGATCTTCGACGCCGACTCCGGGCTCGGCCTGCCCGGTATGGAGGAGACGCTCGAGTTCGCGGTGCGCCACCGTCCACCCGGCACGGTCGGGCTCGGCCTGGCCGGTGGCGAGATCGGTGTCCATCGCTCCGACTACGCCCCGATGTTCGCTCGGGCCCGCGACGCCGGACTGCGCTGCCTCCCGCACGCCGGCGAGACCGTCGGGCCCGCAGAGGTGTGGTCGGCCGTGCGCGACCTCGGTGCCGAGCGCATCGGTCACGGCATCGGCGCGGCGACCGATCCCGCGCTGCTCGACGTGCTCGCCGAGCGGGGCATCACGCTGGAGGTGTGCCCGATGTCGAACGTGCGCACCAACGCGGTGCCCAGCCTGGCGGAGCACCCGCTCCCCCGGCTGGTCGCCGCCGGTGTGCCCGTCACGCTCGCCACCGACGACCCGGGCATGTTCGACACCGATCTCGACACCGAGTACCGGGTGGCGCACGACGTGCTGGGGCTGTCGGCGGCGCAGCTGGCCGACATCGCCCGCACCGGCGCGCGGGCGGCGTACTGCTCCCCCGAGCTGCGCGCCGAGCTGCTCACCGGCATCGACGAGGTGTGCACGGCACACGGGGTGTGACCTGCGGGGCCGCGCCGGGAGCCCCTTCTCCGGCGCGGCCCCGTGAGGCCCACTCCCGCATCGTGACGCTCCCCAGCGATCCGATGCGGGAGCGGGTGGGTCAGCGGCGCGGCACGGTCTGCAGGACGTCCGCGCCCTCACACGTGAGCTCGACCGTGTGGGTCGGCCCGTCGGCGCGCTCCAGTCGCGTCCCGGGCTCGGCCGGCAGGGCGGGCGCGAAATCCCCTCCCGGCTCGGCCGGGCGGGCCGGCACCACGACCGCGCACGTGCCGGCCGGCCCGTCCGCGTCCTCGCAGTGGACCTCCGGCTCCCGCGGCGTGGCGGGCTGCGCGGGCCGCCAGTCCCCGCGCGGTTCGACCCCTTCCCGCTTCGTGATCCTCGGCGCCGTGACCTCGGAGCCGTCGACGGAACAGACGGTGAAGGTGGCGCCGGGCGGGACCGGACCGCGGTCGTCCCCGGCCGGCGCGGCCGAGGCCGAGCCGCTGAGCAACAGGGTGGCGCCGATGGCGGCGACCGCGGTGCCGGCTGCGTACGGGATGGTGCGCATGCGCACGGTGTCTCCTCTGACGAAGGGATTCGGACACCGGGACGCTCTCGCGATCATGCTGAACCGGTCCTGAACATCGCCGAACCCGTCTTCAGGTTGGTCTCAGGCCCAGGCCCGACACTGATCGTCATGCGCGTGTTGGTGGTCGACGACGAGATCCGGCTGACGGAGCTGCTCACGAAGGGGCTCACCGCGGAAGGGTTCGCCGTGGACGTCGCCCACGACGGGCGCGACGGGCTCTGGCTCGCGACGGAGAACGACTATGACGTCGTCGTCCTCGACGTGATGCTGCCGCGGATGAACGGCTACGCGGTGTGCGCCCGGCTGCGCGAGGCGGAGCGCTGGATGCCGATCCTGATGCTCACCGCCAAGGACGGCGTGCACGACGAGACCGAGGCCCTCGACACGGGCGCCGACGACTTCCTGTCGAAGCCGTTCGCGTATTCGGTGCTGCTGGCCAGGCTGCGCGCGCTGGTGCGCCGCGGCTCCGGGGCGCGGCCGGTCTCCGTCGTCGTCGGCGATCTGGTGCTCGATCCGGCCGGCCTGCGCTGCCACCGCGGTGAGGTAGCGATCAGGCTCACGCCGAAGGAGTTCGCCGTGCTGCACAGCCTCGCGCGCCGCCCCGGTGAGGTGGTGTCGAAGCAGGAGCTGCTGGCGAAGGCGTGGGACTTCGCGTTCGACGGCGACCCCAACATCGTGGAGGTCTACGTCAGCGCGTTGCGCCGCAAGATCGACGCGCCGTTCGGGCGCACGTCGCTGGTCACCGTGCGCGGCGCCGGCTATCGGTTGGAAAGCTGATGGCAGGCCGATTCTCGGTGCGGGTGCGCGCGACGCTGGCCGCGACAGCGGTGGTGGCGGTCGCGCTGGTCGTGACGGCGATCGTGCTCGACGGGGTGCTGGGCGACAGCCTGCGCGACAGCGCGGAGCTCGACGCGAGCCGGCGGGCCTCCGTGACCGCCGAGCTGTTGACCGCCACGGTCCCGCGCCAGCCGACCGATCCCGACGTGCGGGTGATGCCGGCGATCCCGGCGGACGCTGTGGCGGGTGTCGCCGTACAGGGTCCACAGGTCGCGTCCCCGGTGAGCCCGAGGTGGGCATCCACCGACTACGTCGTGGCCGAGCAGCCGGTGCTCACCGAGGACGGGCCCGTAGTCGTGGCGTCCCGGGCCTCGCTGTTGCCGGCCGCCGCTGCCCGCGACACCCTCTGGGCGGTGCTGCTGCCGGGCATTCCCGCGCTGTTGCTGCTGGTGGCCGGGTTGACCTGGGCCGCGGTCGGGCGGGCGCTGCGGCCGGTGGCGGCGATCCGCCGGGAGCTGGCCGACATCACAGCGACCGACCTGCACCGCCGCGTGCCCGTGCCGCAGGCGGGCGACGAGATCGCCGCGCTGGCCACGACCACGAACGCGACGCTCGACCGGCTGGAGCAGGCCGTCGGCCAGCACCAGCGGTTCGTCGCCGACGCCGCGCACGAGCTGCGCAGCCCGCTCGCCGTGCTGCGCACCCGGCTGGAGATCGAACCGACATCGGGTCCCGAGCTGCGCGAGGAAGCCCTCGCCGACGTCGAACGCATCCAGCGCCTGTCGGCCGATCTGCTGTTGCTGGCACGCCTCGACGCCGGGGAGCCACCGGAGACCGCCGACGTCGATCTCTCCCAGCTCGCGGCCGAGGAGGCCGCGCAGCAGCGGGCCCGCACCGAGGTCGGCGTCGCCCTGCGGATCGAGGAGGGTGTCGTCGTCAGCGGATCGGACGGGCAGTTGCGCAGGCTGGTGGCCAACCTCGTCGACAACGCCGTCCGGCACGCCGCGACGAGCGTGGAGGTCCGGATCTCCCAGAACGGCGCGGGTGCCGTGCTCGACGTGGTCGACGACGGGCCGGGCATCCCCGCCGCACAGCAGGAGGCGGTATTCGACCGGTTCACCCGGCTCGACGAGGCCAGGACCCGCGACTCCGGCGGGTCCGGCCTCGGACTCGCCATCGTGCGCGACATCGCGGTGCGGCACGGCGGCACCGCCGAGGTGGTCACCGGACCGCCCGGCGCGCACCTGCGGGTCCGCCTGCCATGGGCCCCGGTTGCGGCGACCACGGGTGCGACCCCAACCCCTCGACGGCCTTCATGGTCATCGAGGGTATGACCCACATTGCCGCTGCACCGTCGCGGTCGACGGCATCCGCGACCACCTTGGCGGTCGCCGGGCCGATCGCCTGGAACCTGATCCTCGTCGTGCTGGCGTTCGGCGAGGCCACCGCGCCGCAGTCCGACGGCCGCACGATGGCGTGGACGCTCTTCGCCTTCGCCGGTGCCTCACTGATGGCCATGGTCGTGGCCGCTGTCGGAGCCCTGCTCGTCGCCCGCGGCGAGGGCGGCCTCGCGATGGCGCTCACCGGTCTGCGGGTCCAGTGCTGCCTGGCGTTCCTGCACCTGCTGCCGGCCGCGATCACGGTCGGCCCCCTTGTCGGGCTCGGCGCCACCGCGGTGATGATCGGTGGCTGGGCCTTGCTGCCCCGTGTCACGGCCGAGCTCACCGACGCCGCCGCGCGTCGGGCTCCGGCGGGCTGATCCCGGAGTCAGGCCCGGTGCTCCTGACGGCCGATGCGATAGGCCGCCGCGAGCCAGGCCCGGACGTCGGTGTCGACGTCGTCCGGGCCGTGCAGCCGGAAGGCATGCAGCACGTTGTGCTGCGAGAACTCCTCGATCCGTCGGAATCGTGCATGGTCGTGCCGCTCACCGAGCACGACGTGCCCGTCGAGCCACCGGCGGCGAGCGGTGAACGCCGCGAAGCTCATCCGCACGTGCAAGGCGATCCGGCTGGTCTGCGGCAGCACCTCGACCGGGCCGAGCGCCCGCACCGCGGCCACCACCGCGTCGAACGCCGCCCGCACCTGCGGCTCGGACCGCGCGAAGTGCCCGTCGAGATCACCGAGCGGGCGGCACGTGTGCACCTGTCCGGCGGCCGCGAACGTGCGCGCGCACGTCGAGCAGGTCCACATCTCGTCGGGCACGCGCGGAGTGTGACAGCGCTTCAGTGCTCCGGCTCGTGCCCGAGCACTCCCGCGCCCGTCGGGATGATCTCCCCCGACCAGCCGCACCCGGTGCATGCGCAGTAGAACCGCCGGTCGTCGGCCTCCCAGAACTCGCTCGCCAGCGCCATGGGTGCGGCGCACTGCGGGCAGAACCGCGGGGCGTCGCGCCGGTGCGCCTCGGCGTCGGCGCTGAACCGGCGGTCGACGACCGCCGGCCGCCACGGCTCCTTCACTGTGTCGATCCTCTGGGTGGCCCGGAATCGACCTGCGCTGCCGTGCCGGGTTCCAGGGTCGCCCCACCGAACCCCCCGGCCGGGACGAACGACGCGCGGCCCGCGGCCTTGTCCTTGTCCACCCGCTCGGCAGCCCGCACGTGGATCTTCTTGATGGCGTCGAGCATCGGGGAGAACCGCGTCGAGCCCATGTCGCAGAAGTCGAGGGCGAACTGGGCCCCTCCGGCGTGGAACTTGTCCTTCTCGCACGGGAGGTCGATGCGTTCGTGCGGCTCACGGATGGTGCCGAGCGGGTCCGCCCCCGCTGCGACTTGGGCGATCTGCTCGCGGAACATCTTCCGCAGCATCGCCACCCCGATGTCGCTGCGCCCCAGGTGCTCGGTGGTGCGATCGGCGATCGGGCCCTGCGTCACCCAGGCCATGATGTCCTGGCCCTCCACGTAGTTGGTGACGTGGCGGCCGCGCTCGTCGAGCACCGGGATCTCGTAGTCGGGGATCGACGCCTGCGCGACCGGCTCGTAGCCCTCCGGCGCGTGCACCGTGTAGAGCATGAACCGGGTGGTGGTGCGGTTGATCGGCACCCGGATCTGCATCTGGTGCACACCCCCTCCGCCGACGCGCATGTTGTACGGGAAGACCAGCGGGTGCCCGACCTTCCAGTCGTCGTTGTCCTCGCTCGCACCCTTGAGCACGCGGCGCTTGATGATCCCCCAGTCGAAGGCGTCGAACCCGATGCGCTGGTGCTCCTTGCCGAACGACGCCGGCGCGGTGAAGCCCTCGTGGCGCCCGATGAACTCGAAGTACCGCCCGTGCAGCCACTCGACGTGGTGCGGGTCGACCGCGTTCTCCATGATCTGCACGTAGTTGCAGGGCAGGTCGGCCCAGCCGATGTCGCGGAACCCGTCCATGACGTAGACGTCGAACCGCGGCAGCAGCGGCGCCGGGTCGGGCCCGACGTAGGCCCAGATCAGCCCACCCAGCTCCGCCACCTTGCCGGCCGTGGCCCGCACCCGGTTCTGGAAGTTGGTGTTCTCCTTCTCGGCCGGCTGGTCCGTGCACGCGCCGTCGGTGTCGAACTTCCAGCCGTGGTACGGGCAGCGCAGCCCGTCGGCCTCGACGACCCCGTACGCCAACGACGCCTTCCGGTGCGGGCATGGCTCGGGGACGATCCCGTACCGGCCGGACGGGGAGCGCCACAGCGCGAAGAAGTCGCCGAGCAGCTCCACCCGCTTGACGGGGAACTCGGCCAGCTCGCGCGTGAACGCCACCGGGTACCAGTAGCGGCGCAGCACCTCACCCATCGGCGTGCCCGCCTCGACCTGGGTCAGCTCGTCGTTCTGCTCGGCGGTCAGCATGTGGTGGTCCCTCTCCGTCCGGGAACTCCGCTTCGGTTGCCCAGGACGGTAGGTAGCGCCCTGCGCGCCGACAAGGAATCCTTCCCGCATGGAGGGAAGCTCCCAGCTCAACTCGGTACGCAATGCCGCGCGGCTGCTGAAGGAGTTCTCCCGTACCGACCGCGAACTGGGGGTGTCGGAGCTGGCCCGCCGGCTGGAGCTCTCCACCAGCACCGTGCACCGCATGCTCGCCACGCTCACCGCGGAACGGCTGCTCGAACGCGGCCGGTCGGGCCGCTACCGGCTCGGGCTGGCCATGTACGACATCGGCGCCAACGTCGGGCCGAACCTGGACCTGCACGAAGCCGCGCTACCGGTGATGGCCGTGTTGCGCGCCGACACCGGCGAGACCGTGCAGCTGGCCGTGCTCGACGGGCTGGAGTCGGTGTACATCGACCGGCTGGAGAGCCCGCACACGGTGCGCATCTTCGCCCGCGTGGGCACCCGGCTCCCCGCCACGACGACGAGCACCGGGAAGGTCTTGCTGGCCGCGCTGCCGCCCGCCGAGCTGGACGCGCGGCTCGCGCTGTGGGAGCCGGAGCGCGGCACGCCGTTCACGATCATGGATCCGGGCACGTTGCGGGCCCGGCTGCGGGAGGTGGCCGAGCGGGGGTGGGCGGAGAACCGCGAGGAGTCCAGGGTCGGCGTCGTGTCGGTCGGGGCACCCGTGCGGGACGGGTCGGGCACGGTCGTCGCGGCGCTGTCGGTGGCCGCGCCGACCGATCGCGCGGCCCCGGCCGCGCTCGCCAGGATCCGCGTCGCGGTGATCGCGGCCGCGGCGCGGGCGAGCACGCGGCTCGGCGCGACCGCCGGGCTCAGGCCGCCAAGAGTTCCCGGACCTGGGTGAACGCCGCCCGTGACTCGGGCGTCCAGGTCGCCGCGACGTAGACGTGGAACCCGTCGTCCGCCCAGGTGGCCGTGCCGGCATTGCCCGCAGCGCGCAGCCGCACCGCGAGATCGCGGGCGTCCGCGGCGAGGATGTCGTGCCCGCCCTGGAACAGGTGCACCGGCGGCAGGCCCGCCAGGTCGGCGCGGATCGGGCTGAGCAACGGATCCGCCGGGTCCTGATTGCGCGCCCACATCCGGCCGGCCGCACGGAGCACCTCGACGCGCAGCATCGTGTCGAGCGGCTGCAGCGCGGGGATCCCGGGATGGCGCAGCTCGAGGTCCAGCCACGGCGCGAACAACAGCACCTGCCGCACCGGCGGCGTGCCTCGGTCGCGGTGGTCGATCGCCTGGCCCAGTGCCAGCCCGCCACCGGCCGAGTCGCCGGCCAGGGTCACCGCGTCCGCCTCGGCCGCGACCTGCTCATGGACCGCCCGCAGCGCCGGATAGGCCTCGGCGGCACAGCCCTCCGGCGCCAGCCGGTACAGCGGCACGGTCACCGTCGCCCCGGTGTCACGGATCGCCGTAGCGATCATGTGCCACTGCGGGCTCATCAGCGGCCGGACGTACCCACCGCCGTGCGTGTAGATCAGGTGGTGCCCGTTCGGTCCCGTCCGCGGGGTCAGTCGGATCACCGGGATCCCGGCGACGATCGATTCGCTCACCTCGTGGCTCGCCTGCAACGAACGCGGCACGGGCGCCGGGCCGGGGTACTCCCTGCCGTCGAGCTCGGCGGACAGGTCGCCGCCACCACGTGGGCTCAGCAGGCGCAGCAACGCCCGCGATGCCGTCATCGAGGTACTCAATGCAGGTCAGACCGTGAGCACGAGCTTGCCGGTGGTGTGCCCCAGCTCCCCCGCTCGGTGCGCGTGCGCGGCCCGTTCCAGCGGGAACGTCTCGGCCACCAGCACCCGCAGCCTCCGGTCGTCGACGAGAGCGGCGAGCTGCTGCAGCCCGATCCCGTCGGGCTCCACGATCATGCCGGTGGCGCGCAGCCCGCGGTCGGTGGCCGCGCCGACCGCGTCCGCCGCGGTGACGGAGGGGATGGTGACCATCCGCCCGTCCGGGGTGAGCACGTCGAGGGACCGGATCGCGACGTCGCCACCGATGAGGTCCAGCACGAGATCGACGGGCTCGATCGCCTGCTCGAACGACTCGGACCGGTAGTCGACCGCCTCGTCGATGCCGAGATCGTGCAACAGGTTGTGCTTGCCGACCGACGCGGTGCCGATCACGTACGCGCCGCGGGCCTTCGCGATCTGCACCGCGAGATGACCCACACCGCCGGCGGCGGCATGCACCAGCACCCGCTGGCCGGCCTGCACCCCGGCGACGTCGACGAGCGCCTGCCATGCCGTGAGCCCGGCGAGCGGCAACCCGGCCGCCTCGACGGCCGTGAGCCGGGCCGGCCGGTGCGCGAAGTGCCGCGACGGGGCCGTCACGAACTCGGCGTACGCCGCGGCCTGGCGCGGGAACCACGGCATCCCGAACACCGCGTCGCCGACTGAGAACCGGGTGACGCCCGGCCCGACGGCATCGACGGTGCCGGCGACGTCCCACCCCACGGTGAAGGGGGGCGGCCCGAGCACCGCGGCCATGCCTTTGCCCGCACGGGTCTTCCAGTCGATCGGGTTCACCCCCGCGGCGGCCACCCGGACCCGGACCTCCGTCGGACCCGGCTCGGGCACCGGGGCCTCACCGAGCTCCAGGACCTCCGGCCCACCCGTCGACAGCTGCGTGATGACTCGCACCTGCGATGCCTACCATCGCGGCCGCCCGCCCGCGGATCGGGGCATCCGTAGGCTGCGTCCGTGGCCCCACTTCCCGCCTCCGCACGCGCCCTCCTCACCTCCGGCGCGCTCGCCCACTGCGTCACCCTGAACGCCGACGGCAGCCCGCAGGTCAGCGGCGTCTGGGTCGGCATCGAGGACACGGCGGACGGCGAGCGCATCGTCATGGGACACGTCCCGCGCAACGCCAAGGTCCGCAATCTCGAACGCGATCCGCGCATCGTGCTGTCGCTGGAGGCCACGGGTCGCAACGCGATCGGGATGCAGGAGTACCTGGTCGTGCACGGTACGGCGACAATCACCGCGGGCGGTGCCGGCGAGCTGCTGCAGCGGCTGGCGACGGTCTACAACGGGCCCGACGCGGAGTTCCCGCTGGGGCCGGACTCCCCGCCGGGGTGGGTGGTGCACATCGCGGTGGACCGGATCGGCGGGTTCGGCCCGTGGACGCAGAGCTGAGCCAGGCACCTCGCTTGACCTGAACTCCGCTTCACCTCCTAGCGTCGCCGTGTGATCGAACGACCGACAGTGGTGGTGACCGGAGCGACGGGACGGGTGGGTGGCCGGGTGCTGGCCGGCCTGGCCGGGACGGGTACGCGGGTGCGGGCGGTCGCCCGTGATCCCGACCGCCTCGCTGCCGCGGCCGCCGCCCACGGCGCCGAGCACGTCGCCTCCGACCTGACCGACCCGGAGTCGCTGGCCCCCGCGGTGGCGGGCGCCGATGCGGTCTTCCTGGTGTTCCCGTCGGTGGCCGGGGACGCGATGGCCGCGGAGACGGTCGCCGCCCTCGCCGCCGGGCCGCGGCGCATCGTCTACCTGTCCACGAACGGCGCGCAGCACGCCCGTCCTGGCGACGGCGGCATCCTCGGCTCGCACGCACTACTCGAGCAGCTGATCGCGGACGCGGTGCCGGAGTGGACGTTCCTGCGGGCGAGCGGGTTCGCGGCGAACACCCTCGGCTGGGCCGAGCAACTGCGCCGCGGCGACGTCCTGCGCTGGATCTTCCCCGACGCGATACGCGCGTTGGTGCACGAGGACGATCTCGCCGCCGTCGGCATCGCGGCCCTGCTGGACGACGGCACCGCGGGGCTGATCGGGGCGGCGCCGCACCTCAGTGGCCCGCAACAGCTGAGCCAGGCGGCCATGCTGAACCTGATCGGCGCGACGACCGGACGATCGCTGACGTTCGCCGAGCTCGACGCCGGGGCGGCGGGCGAGTTGTTCCCGGGCGCCCCGGACGAGCTCGTGCAGGCGATCGTCGCCGGGCAGCGCGGCTTGGTCGACACCCCGGAACCCGTCTCCGACGATGTCGAGAAGGTGCTGGGCCGCACGGCGCTGACCTTCGCCCGGTGGGCCCGCGATCACGCCGCCGACTTCACGAGGGGGTAGCCGCCGGCACCTTCCGGGTCCGCCGGACGAGAGGGTGAGCAGCCGGGACGAGCAGCCACCAGGGCCGGGGGCGGAGAGCCGGACCCGGAGTTGCACCAGCGCCAGGAAGCGCTGCGTGGCCGACATGCCGTTCGCAGCTACGCGGGTTGCCGGGCAGCCGCATCGAGGAGCGCGCGCGCGAAGACCGCGAGGGAACGGCCGGCGGCGATCAGCGGCTCCTGCGATCGCAGGCTGCGCGCGAGCAGGAACGCGCCCTCCAGTGCGGCGAGCAGCGCGTGGATCAACGTGCGCGCGTCCGCGGCGGTGAGACCGCGGCCGACCAGGTAGGACCCGCCATCGTCGAGCCAACCGCCGATCACCTCGGCGGCGACCGCGCGCAGCTCGGGCTCGGTGTCGGCGATCTCCGCCGCGACGACGGCGACGGGGCACATGGTCGCCCAGCCGGTCGACTCCATGGTGTCCGCGGCAGTGGCGAAGGCCGCCTCGATCCCGGTGGGGAGATCCGCGTGCGCGTCCAGCAGCAGTGGGACGAGCTGGATGTAGGCAGCGCCGGTGGTGCGCATGGCAGCCGCCGCGACACCCCGCTTCCCCTCCGGGAAGTGGTGGTAGATCGAACCGGTCGGCGCGCCTGCGGTCCGCGCGAGCTCGGCGACGCCCGTGGCGGCGTAGCCCTGTCGCCGCATCAGCTCGGCCATCGCGACGGTGATCCGATCGGCCGTGGTGGCAACTTCTGGCGCACTCATGGGATCCATGCTAGAACAATCGCTCTAGAGCGATCGTTCTAGAGGTGGAAACGGAGGCGCCATGCAGACGGTGGAGGTCCCCGCGGGGGTCATCGAGTACACGGAGACGGGCGAGGGCCCACCCGTCGTCCTGCTGCACGGGCTGCTCATGGACCACACGGTGTGGGACCGCGCACTGCCGCTGCTGCCGGCCGGCTTCCGCTACATCAGGCCCGTCCTGCCCCTGGGCTCGCACCGGCTGCCGATGCGGGCGGACGCCGATCTGACGCTGCCCGGGCAGGTCGCGATCGTCGCCGACCTGCTCGACGCGCTGGACCTCCACGACGTCACGCTGGTGCACAGCGACTGGGGCGGCGCGTTGTTCCTCACCGCGCAGGGCCGCGACCAGCGCGTCTCCCGCATGGCGGTGTTGCCGTGCGAGGCCTTCGACAACTTCCCGCCCGGCCTGCCCGGCCGAATGGCCACCCTCGCTGTCGCACTGCCTGGCGGAGCCCGCCTCGCGGCCCGACAGATGCGCGTGTCGTGGCTGCGCCGGCTGCCGATCCTGCTCGGGTGGATGGCCCGCGATCCATTGCCCGACGGGCTGATCCGCGGCTGGACCGACCCAGTGCTGCACGACCGGCGCATCGAGCGCGACCTGCTCGCGTACTGCCGCAGCCGGTTCGACGCCGCGACGCTGGTGCGCGACACCGAGGCGCTGCGCGGGTTCACCGGCGACGCCCTCGTGCTGTGGTCGCCGGACAACCGCGTGATGCCGCCGCAGCACGGCCGCCGCCTCGCCGACCTGCTGCCGGCGGGACGGCTGGTCGAGATCCCCGGCGCCGCCGTGCTCTCCCAGTTCGACGAGCCCGCGGCCGTGGCCCGCGAGCTGGGTGCGTTCCTGCGGGAGCAGGCGCGGCGCCCGAGCTAGCGGACGCGCTCGGCCGTGTAGCTGTAGCCGCCGCCGGGCCACGCCCAGGCGCCGGACATGCTGTTGCCGTCGGCGGCGAGCGTGGCCCGGCAGTACGCCGGCGAGTCGCGCTCGCCGCCCCAGATGGTGAGCACGCCCTCGCGCAGCTCCCAGGTGTAGTCGAGGGTGTCGCCGGTGTCGGTGTAGGCACGCGAGGTGATCTCGGCGGCTCGCTCGCCCATGAAGGGTTTGACGTGCCCGATCACCTCGTGCGAGGTGTGCGTCTCGCCCGCAAGGGTGAGCGTGCCGGCCTGCAGCAGGAACTGCCTCCCGGGAAGCCACGAGAAGGTTGACTCGCCCTTCAGCTCGCCGCCGTACCGCCAGGTGCCGATGAGGAGGTCGAGTGCGGCCAGGGTGTCGGTGGTGTTGTTGTTCATACACCTCGGACCAGAACCCCATCGTCAACTCATCGGTTGACGATCGAAGTCACTCGGACGGCCTAACGGCCAGGGCGCCCAGCGCCACGGTTGGTACGCCCCTGGGGCGCCAGGCGGACGGTCCTCCCTGCCGTGTCATCATCGCGCGGCACGCCACCTCCGACGCGGAGGCGCCGGGTGACACCCGGCTCAGGGGTACGGCGCGGGACCGGGGGGAACCGTGGAGGCACTGGAGCACGGCGATCCGACGTCCGTCGGTCCGTTCGAGATGCTCGGACGGCTCGGAGCGGGCGGTATGGGGGTGGTCTACCTCGGCCGGGCCGACGACGGGTCGAGGGTGGCGGTGAAGCTGCTGCACACCGGATTCACGGCCGATCCCGAGTTCCGCAAGCGGTTCTCCCGGGAGATCTCCCTCGCCGGCGCCGTGCGCGGCGACGGGCTGGTCCGGCTGGTCGACGGTGACGCCGCGGCCGCTCGCCCGTGGATGGCGACGGAGTACGTCGACGCACCGTCCCTGGATCAGCTCGTCCGGGCCGGCGGGCCCCTCAGAGAGCCGGCGCTCACGACATTCGGTCACCGGCTCGCGCAGTGCCTCGCGCGGCTGCACGGGCTCGGGATCGTGCATCGGGACCTGAAGCCGTCCAACGTCCTCGTGGCCGGCGACGGGCCGAAGGTGATCGATTTCGGGATCGCCCGGACACCGGACGCCACGGCGATCACCGCGGAGAACTCGGTGATCGGCACACCGGCCTTCATGTCCCCTGAACAGTCCGCGGGCTCCGGGATCGGCCCCGCGTCCGACGTGTTCTCCCTGGGCTCGGTGCTCGCCTTCGCCGCCACCGGAGCCGCCCCGTTCGGCGCCGGCGACGCAGTAGCGACCCTGCGCCGCATCGCTCAGGACGAGCCCGACCTCGACCGGCTGCCGCCGGCACTGCGCTCCGTCGTCGCCGCGTGCCTGGCGAAGGATCCGGCGGCACGTCCGACCGCCACGGAGGTGGCCGCCCGGCTCGCCGACGCCCCGTCGGCCGGGTCACCGCTGAACGAGTGGGACCCGCGCTCGATCGGGCCGTACCGGCTGCGCGCGGTCCTCGGCGCCGGCGGGATGGGCAAGGTGTACCTCGGCGAGCGGTCGACACCCGACGGGACACAGGTCGCGGCGGTCAAGGTGGTGCACGACCAGTTCGCGGCCGACAACCGCTTCCGGCAGCGGTTCGCGCGCGAGGTCGCCGTGGCGAGTGCGGTCGGTGGGCCGTCGATCGCGGCGCTCGTCGACGCCGATCCCGACGCCCCCGTCCCGTGGCTGGCCACCGAGTATGTCGCGGGCCCTTCCCTCGAGCAGGCGGTGGCCACGACAGTGCTGCCGGAGCCGGCGGTGCTCCGCCTCGCCGCCGGACTGGCCGGCGCCCTGCAGATCCTGCACGCCGGCGGGTTCGTCCACCGCGACCTCAAGCCGTCCAACGTGCTGCTGGCGGCGGACGGGCCGAAGCTGATCGACTTCGGGATCGCCCGCGCGCTCGACGAGACGGCCATCACCCGCACGGGCGGGGTGCTCGGAGCACCGGGCTTCATGTCGCCGGAGCAGGCCGCCGGCCACGAGGTCGGCCCGCCGTCGGACGTGTTCTCGCTGGGCTCCATCGTGGTATTCGCCGCGACCGGTCGGGGGCCGTTCGGGGCGAGCACGACACCGCTGGCCCTGCTGCGGCGGGTGATCGACGACCGGCCGGACCTCGACGGCCTCTCTGCTCGACTGCGCAGCGTCCTCGAGCCCTGCTTCGCCAAGGACCCCGACGACCGACCCACCGCGGCCGAGCTCGCACGCCGCCTCGCCGACCCCACCGTCGTACTGGCGGGACACGGGACGGACGGCCCGCGCGGCACCCGGGTGCTCCCGACCGCCCCGCCGCGCACCGGGATGTCGCGGCGCGGCCTGCTGATCGGCGGGGTGGTGGGCCTCGCCGCGGCGGGCACGGTCGGCGGCATCCTGCTGGCCGGCCGGTCCGCCTCACGGACGCCGCGGTGGACCGTGGACGTGCCCGCTCCGGCGACTCTGAGCGTCACCGACGGGATGCCCTACGTCCTGGGGCAGGACAACACCCTGCGAGCGATCGCACCCGGTGACGGCGCAGTGCGCTGGACCCACGCCCTGCACGACGACACCCGCGGCCTCACCGACAAGTCCCTGGCCACAGGTGGCTCCTACTACGTCGACGACGACGCTGGCCTGTCCGCCGTCGACACGACGACGGGTCGTCTGCGTTGGTCGCTCGAGACCACCTTCCTCGTCACTGCGGCCCCTGACCTCGTCGTCGCGTTCCGGTTCGTCGACCGGTGGTCGTTCGTCGGGCTCGAACCGGGCACCGGCGCCACCCGGTGGACGGTCCCCACCGGGCTCCCCCACCCTGACAAGGCCGCGGTCCATGCCGGACGGGTGTTCGTCGCCCAGAATGCGATCACCGCACTCGACGCACGGACGGGAGCCGTCCTCTGGCAACAGCCCCGTCCGGCGAAGACCTTCGCCTGGACCGTGGCGGACGCGGGCTTCTTCCTCACCGACGGACAGCAGGCGGTCGGCCTCGACGCCGCTACCGGGGCCGCGCGCTGGCGGCGGGACCTGCAACCGGCTGCGGACTATGCCTCCGGTGCCTCACCGACCGTGTGCGTCACGGGCGACGCCTTCTGCGTGGTCGCCCCGGGTGGATCCAGCGCGCAGGCTTTCGACACCTCCGACGGGGCGACCAGATGGCAGGTCGACGACGCCGGTGACGATCGGCCGGAGGGCAAGCTCTGGCTGTTCAAGGAGGGATGTACCGGTGACGCCGATGTGCTGTTCGTCGGCGAACGCGGATGGAAGAGCGGCACGGCGCTCACCGGGGGGCCGGAGACCAACCGCATCGCTGCCCGGTCGGTCGCTGACGGCTCGACCCGCTGGACCGCCGAGCTCGGCTCCCCGAGCACGATCACCGACGTGCGCCCGGCCCTGACGCAGGACACGTTGTTCGTGCTGGTTGCGCCGGGGCTATTCGCATCGACGGGGACCGGCCGGCTCATGGCCTTCGACCGCGCCTGAGCTCGGACCGGCTGCCTGGACTACCGCCCCGGGATCGGCTTCCCGCTGAAGATGTACTTCTGCGCCAGCGCCACCGGGTCGTACGCAGCCGGCGCGGCGTCCGTGCTGGTCACCGTGACCGGTCGGGTCTGGACGATGCAGATCGGGTCGCCCGCGCGGCGGTGCCGCGAGATGACCCACTCCACGTCGACCGGGTAGCCGTAGTGCACCTCGATGGCCTTCACGGCCTCGGCGATCGCGGTGACCTGCTCCTCGTCGAGCACCTGGCGGTCGGCGAGCCGTTCGGGCATGGCGATCTCGGTGACCCGACCTTCGGCGAAGTCGAAGGCCGAGACCATCTTCTTGTGCGCCACGTCGTACTTGAGGATCCGGTTGTCGGCCTTGCCGACCTCCACGTGATCGGGATCGACGAGCCCCTGCACGATGGCCTCGCCCCAGCCCCACGACGTCTCGATGACGATCCGGTCGGGCTTGCCGGTGACCGGGTGCACGGAGAACGCCACACCGGACGAGCGGGCGTGGATCAGCTCGATCACGCCGACGGCGATCGGCATGTCGTGATGGCTGATGCCCTTGCGCAGCCGGTAGGCGAGCGCCCTTCCGGTGAACAGCGATCCCCAGCAGGCCCGCACGGCGTCGAGCACCCGCTGCGGGCCGGAGATGCCCAGGTAGGTGTCGAAGATGCCGGCGAAGCTGGCGTCGGCGGCGTCCTCACCGGTGGCCGAGGAGCGCACCGCCGTGGGCGGGTTCACCTCGAGGCATCGGAGCGACAGTTCGTCGTACGCCACCACGATCTCCGCCTCCAGCGACGCCGACATCGCGGTGGCGGTGAACAGATCGCGGATCGCGGCCGAGGCCTGTTCCACCTCCGCCTCGGCCGGGGTGGCACCCAGACCGGCCAGCACCTGCTCGATCCGCCCGTCGAGGCCGGAGTCGGCGCAGTGCCGCCGGTAGGCCTCGACGGTGACGGCGAACCCCTGCGGCACCTGCACGCCGACCCGGTGCAGCTCGGTGAGCCGCCCCATCTTCGATCCCGCCACGGCGACCGCCGTGGCCGGATCGACCTCGTCGACCCAGACGATGGAGTCGGTACCCACGAAAACTCCTCCTACCCACCCCGCCGGCTCCGCAAGCTCCGCCGGCTGCCGTCCCCCAAGCGTCATTCGACGACCAGATCGGCAGCCCGCTTGAGGATCGTCACCCGGCCTGCCGTGCCGTCGACCTCGACCGTGTCGCCGTCCTTGATCGCCAGCGTGGCGATGCCGACGGCGGTGACCGTCGGGACGCCGTACTCGCGCCCGACGATCGCGGCGTGGCTGAGCATGCCACCGCCGTCGCAGACCGCCCCACCGATCTTGCCGAAGGCGGGGGTCCAGTTGGGCGAGGTCGACTCGCACACCAGGATCTCGCCGGGGGCCACGCGGTGCAGCTCGTCGGAGCTCTGCAGCACCCGCGCCACCCCGATGGCCTGGCCCTTGGCCGCGGCCACCCCGGCGAGGGTGGTCTGCTCGGCGGCGTCGGGGTTCTGCACGGCCTTGAGCGAGCCCGGGTTGATGCCGAAGATCTCGATCAGCACCGGGTCCTCGACGGACTCGGGGATGCTGCCGAGCACCTTCGGCATCTCCGCGCGCATGCCGTGCCAGTGGTCGAAGTACTGGCGGCGATCGGCGACCAGGCTCTTGAGCTCCCCCGTGTACGGCTTGCCGCCGGCGACGCCGAGCAGCTCGGGCCAGAACAGGTAGAGCATGTCGTTGCGGTCGTCGGCGCCGACGCGGCCGGCGAGCTCCTGGCAGGCGTGCCGCAGCGGCAGCATCACCTTGAGGTCGATGTAGTAGTTGTGGTCGTCCTGCCACCACGGGAAGTTCGCGGCCCGGTTGGCGGCGAGCCCGCCGTCGAAGACGGCCTGCTCCTCCCGGGTGAGCCCGGACCGCGCGGCGTCGATGGCGGCGTCGCGCTCGGCGAGCGCGTTGCGGGAGGCGGCGTCGAAGTCGTGGTCGGTGTCGCGCAGCAGGAACGTCTTGATGTTGCCGAACGCGTTGGAGTTGTCCTCGATCCAGCTGGGCACGCCGACGTCGCAGGTGGCGTCGGTGCGGTAGCCCCACACCTGCAGCCAGTCGTCGAAGTCGGTGAGCCACTGCGACGCGGAGCCGCCGTGCGCGGAGAGCGCCTGGCGCAGCTGCCCGGGCTCGTGGTCGGCGAAGACCTGCGAGAGGCCGGCCTGGCGGGCCTTGATCGCGAGCCCGTACAACTCGCGGTCCAACTCCATGATCTTGGTGTCCTCGCCCTGGAGGAACTTGCCTACCTGGCTGGTGTCGATGCCCATCTCGGCGCACGAGCCGTAGAAGCCGAGGAAGTTGACCAGCATCGGGTACATCACCGCGAAATGGATCTCCATCGCACGCTTGTGGTAGCGGCGGGCCTGCCGAAGCAGCGCCGGGAACTCCTCGGCCTTGGTCTGGGTGACGTCCAGGCCCTGGAAGTGGTCCCACGTGGCTTCCAGCTCGTCACGCCCGGCGCTCCAGATCGTGTCGTAGTTCTGCAGGAAGTGCGGCAGGTTGGTGCCGAGCCGCTGGGCGCGCGCGCCGATCTCGCGGGGATCGTCCTCGGGGATCGGGGAGCCGTAGAGGTGCGTGCCGGCGAACCGGCAGGTCACGCCCCGGCCGGGCGGCAGCGGCAGGCTCTCCGACGCGCTCTGCGTGCCGTGGCAGTAGCCGTCGGCACTCCAGAGCGTCGCCGCGAGCGGGGTCAACCCGCGGGACCAGTGGAAGTCGAGGAACCAGAACGCGTTCTCGTCACCGGCCTTGAACGGCGACGGCGCGTCCACCACGTAGGGGAAGTCGAAGAACTCGGGCCGGTAGCCGGGGTACCACTCGCCGGTGTAGGGCTCCACGGGGACGACGTTCGGCATCGGACCTCCAGGGTCTCCGGGTCGTTCGGGCGACCGTGACAGCGGACACATCAGGGATCAAGCCGGGTGTTCGCGCCTGCCGAACACCGCCCATGTCTGCGCGGTGTTCTGCCGTGCCGAACGATCACCTTCCCGCAGGTCAGCCGCGTTCCTACGGTGTCTGCATGCTGAGCGCGGAGAAGAACGAGCGGCTGACCCGCGTCGGGCCGGGCACTCCGATGGGTGAGCTGTTGCGCCGCTACTGGTGGCCGATCGCCACCTGGGACATGGCCACCCGCGTACCGGTGAAGCGGCGGCTGCTCGGCGAGGACCTCGTGCTCTACCGCGACGGCAACGGCACCGTCGGGCTGCTCGCCGAGCAGTGCCCGCACCGCCGCGCCGCGTTGTGGCTGGGCTGCACCGAACAGGAAGGGCTGCGCTGCGGCTACCACGGCTGGCGCTTCGACGAGACCGGGCAATGCCTGGAACAGCCCGGCGAACCGGCCGACTCGACGTTCAAGGACCGGATCCGCACGCAGGCCTACCCCGTTCAGGAGCTGGGCGGACTCGTCTTCGCCTACCTCGGCCCGCTACCGGCCCCGGAGCTGCCGCGCTACGACCTGTTCGTCTGGGACGACGCGTGGCGCGACATCGGCCACGCCGAGCTGCCCTGCAACTTCGTGCAGATCATGGAGAACTCCGTCGACCCGTACCACGTGGAGTGGCTGCACGGGCGCTACGGCTCGTTCCTCAGGGAGCTGGAGGGTGGCGCCCCACTCCCCTTCGTCACGAAGAAGCACATCAAGGTGGCGTTCGAGGTGTTCGAGCACGGCATCCTCAAGCGGCGGGTGCTCGAGGGGCACACCGAGGAGGACGAGGACTGGAAGGTCGGGCACCCGCTGGTGTTCCCGCACATGCTGCGGGTGGGCGCGGCCGGGCTCGCGACGTTCCAGATCCGGGTGCCGATCGACGACGAGAACACCTGGCACGTCTGGTACCAGACCTACCGACCCGACGGCGGTGCCCCGCCGCAGGAGTCGATCCCCACCTACGCGGTGCCGCTCAAGGACGAGCGGGGCGAGTGGCTGCGCGACTACGTCGACGGGCAGGACATCGTCGCGTGGATCACCCAGGGCCGGATCTCCGACCGCACGCAGGAGCACCTCGGCCGCTCCGACCTCGGCGTGATCATGCTGCGGAAGCTCTACGCCGAGCAGATGGACACGGTCGCGCGCGGCGAGGACCCGCTGTGCACCTTCCGTGAGCCGCACGAGGTGATCGACCTTCCGATGGAGCGCGACAAGTTCGGCTCGGCCGTGGAGTTCCGGCAGCTGTGGACGCGGGAGAGCTCGGTGCGCTACTCCCCCATCCGCGACGAGGTGCTCGAGCTGTTCGGGGATCCGGTGCCGGCGTGGAGATAGGTTTCTGTCCCGGCTGCGGTGCGCAGCTCGCCGAGGCGTCGTTCCTGCAGGAGTACTGGGTGGCGCAAGACCGGCACATCCTGTGCTGGTGCGCGGCCTGCGGCCTGACGTGCACGGTTGTGCTGGGCGCGCTCGTGGGGACGGAGCCGAAGCATTGAGGTCCTTGTTGCTGGATCTCGGCGGCACCGTATTTGTGTCGGGCAACGAGCTGCTGGGGCTACTCGGCGAACGGGAGCCACGCGTCCAGGCCGTCGCTGCGCGCCGCGGACCACTGGGCACCGAGCCCGACGAGCTGTGGGACCGGATGATCGCCTCCGAGGTCACCGAGCGGGCGTACTGGCACGCCCGCAGCGCCGAGATCGGGGCGGCGCTGGGCAGGCGCTGGACGATCCAGGAGTTCATGCATCTCCTCTACGGGCAGGTCGACGACATCGTCCGACCCGAGGCGGCCCGGCTCGTCGACGCGGCGAAGGCGGCCGGTATCCGCGTCGGCGCGCTGACCAACGACCTGCGCGCCTTCCACGGCGAGACGGGCATGACCGGCCACCCCCTGCTCGCCCAGCTCGACGCACTGGTCGACGCGAGCGTCACCGGGGTGCTGAAACCGGACCCGCGGGCGTTCGCGATGGGCGCGGAAGCGATGCGCAGCGAGCCGAGCGACATCGTCTTCATCGACGACATGCCGTGGAACGTTGCGGCCGCGCAGAAGGCCGGCATGCAAGCAGTGGAACTGGACCTGAAGGACCCGGCAACAGCCTTCACAAGAGCAGCGGAGCTGCTCGGCCTCCCCACCCCGGACCGACGAGCGGGACTCTCGTCTGCACCTAGCGGACGAGAGTCCCGCTCGTCGGGAGGGGTGGGGGCGTGAGCGGGGGCGTCGCCGTCGTTGTCGGGGCATCTGGCGCTCTCGGCTCCGCCATTGCCGAACGGTTGCGGCGTGCCGGGCTCTCCGTCGTCGGTGTCGCCCGTACGCCTGCGGCAGCCTGCGTGGCCGACATCGGCTCCGACTCCGCGGTCGGGGCCATCGCCGCGGCCGTCGGCGGGCGGCCGGTGCGGATGGTCGTCCAGGCGGCGGGGCTGCCGGCGGCGGGACCGCTGGCCACGATCGAGCCGGACGCGCTGGGGCGGGCGGTGGCGCTGAAGTGCGGCGGGCTGCTGCGGCTGGTCCGCGCGGTGGACGGGCAGCTGGGTCGAGGCTCGCGGATCGTCGCGCTGGGCGGGCACTTCGGCAGCGAGCCGGCGCCCTACGCGTGCGCGGCAGGCATCACGAACGCGGCGCTGGCGAACCTGGTGCGCCAGCTCGCCGACGCGTACGGGCCGCGCGGGATCACCGCACACCTGGTGGCACCGGGCCCCGCGGACACCCCGCGGTTGCGCGGGCTGGCGGCGACCGCCGCGGCCGAGCGCGGTGTGCCCGTCGAGGAGGTGCTGGCCGAGCGCGCCGCGGAGTCGCCGTTGGGCCGGCTCGTCACCCCGGAGGAGGTGGCGTGGGCCGTTGCGACCCTGCTGGCTCCCGAGGCCGACGCCCTGCTCGGCTCGACCCTGGGCCTCGACATGGGCGCCCGCCGGGGCATCTTCTGATTCAGCGCTTCCCCACGAACGCGTAGGCCTCGTCGGCGAGCTCGCGCCAGGCCTGCAGGTCGAGGACCGTCAGCCACTCCTTCTTCGGCGTGCCGGTGTTGGCGTCGAACGGACCGCCGACGCCGTCGGCGGTGAGGGCGAGCACGCGGGCGCGGGGCAGCTTCACCACCAGGTGGCCACGCACGTACATGGCGAAGATCGAGCCGTCGACCTTCAGCGCGTGCGAGCCGAATCCGCTCCGGTGCGCGGCGGGCGGGGTGACGCCGGGCCGGCCGACGAACTCGTCGACCAGGTCGTCGAACGTCATGACCGGGAACGCGCGGCGACCTCGTCGCGCCGGGACGCGCTGGCCGGGACGCCACCGATGCCCCAGTCGTCCGGCGGCACCTGGATGATCCGGCCGCGCACGTCGCGGCGCTCGACGCCGAGCACGTCGACGACGATGTCGGTCAACGCGCCGAGGAGCCGGCGGCGCTGCTCGGCCGGGCGCCCCTCCAGCACGACCACGGTGAAGTACGGCGCGGTGCGGCCCGCTTCGCCGCCGACGGCCCAGTGCTCCGGCCGGTGCAGCGTGAGGTAGGCGCGCACCCGCTCGGCGGGCGCCTCCATGACCTCCGCGCAGCGGAGGCTGATCGCGCGCAGGAGATCGGCGTGCTGGTTCGAGGTGTGCATTCCCTCGACCAGATGCACCTCGAGGATCGGCATACCACACACCGTAACGGAGAGTCAGCGCGACGCGCGGCGCACCTGCTCGTGCCATGCGACGAGCGCGGGCATCCCGACCAGCTCCAACACCGTCGCAGCGACGTACACCGGGTGCGGACGGCCGATCTTGCGCCAGGACAGGAGCCGGCCGATACCGCCGACGAACCCCGCTGCGGCGACGATCCGCACGGGCGTGGTGGTCTGCTCG
>Ga0307513_10000351_pt1 | contig 67118 bp, 65 predicted proteins | sample 15_EM_MG_FD_202174 | JGI IMG/M metagenome (GOLD analysis project Ga0307513, IMG submission 202174) | Populus trichocarpa ectomycorrhiza microbial communities from riparian zone in the Pacific Northwest, United States - 15_EM | ecosystem: Host-associated > Plants > Roots > Unclassified | place...
GGTCCGCCCGGCCGGCCAACCGGCTCCGCCGCCGCGCCCGCCCGAGCCCGCGCGCAAGCCCGGCGCCATGAGCGACGAAGCCCCCCCGCGCGTCGCGCCCGTCGAGGCCGCCGACGTGCCCGCAGGCACCGAGGTGATCGAATCCAGGTCTTTCCTGAAGGCTGAGACCTATGTCACCCGCGGCGCCCCTTCCAAGGGGGCGCTCAAGCCTGTCGGCAAGGGCTTCGAACTGATCCCGGAGACCCACCCGAACGAGATCTATGCCGGCGAGGCCTTCAAGTTCGCCCTGACCCAGGACGGCCGGCCGGCGCCGGCGCACTACGCCGTCGCCCGCGCCGGCGACAACTACGCCGAGAAGCGCTTTTCGCTCACCGGCGCGGCCGACGCCGCCGGCAAGGCCGCCATCACCTTCGACCAGCCCGGCGTCTATGTGCTGGAAATCCACTACCCGGAGCGTGGCGAAGGCGCCCCGCCCCTGGCGTCCTCGACCGTCTACAGCCTGACGTTCGAGGTCACGCGATAGGCCGTCTTAAAGCGCGCGCACCAACCTCATCGTCTCGGCGCTCTCCAGGCGTGCGCGCCGGTCGTTGATTTCTTCGTGGGCGGATGAATCCCTGCCTTCCGACAGCGAACAATCGAGATTTTCGAAGTCGGGTTCTGACGCGAACGGCTTCGTTTCCATGTCTATTTCCAGTGTCGTCATCGCAGTCTCCCGTCCCTGAGAGTCGCCTCGGCGGCGAACGTGCGCTCTGTTAACAACGAGTAAAGACGGTTTGATGCGCGCTCACGAACTCTTGACGGAATCCGCCTCGGCTGGGCAGCCGCTGATGCGAATCAAGGCGGCGCGAGTCAATCGGCCAGGCGCCGACAGTCAGCCTCGGCCCAGCGTCACGTAGAGCTCGGCCTCGATCACCCACTGGCCGGTGACCTTCTTCCACACCGCCAGGTAGGTTCCCGACATCGCGGTCCCGCCGCGCCAGGTTCCGACCCAGTCGCCATGCTCGGCGGCCCGGTCTCCGGCCGTATCGACCTCCACCGAGCGCGTCGTGCGCACATAGGCGACGAAAGCCTGGTCGCCGAACTGCGCGGTGAACGCCGCGACCACCTCTTCCACGCCCATCATCAGCGACCCGTCGCCGGCGATCAGCTTGACGGACGGGTCCAGGAACGGCCGCAGCCGGGCCGCCTCGTGGGCGGCGATCAGCTTGTTGGTCAGTTTCCGGCGGGCGCGGATGGCGGTCTCGGCGGGCGTCATGGGGCTTCATGACGCGCCCGGGCGTGCGGCTCAAGCCGCCAGCACGTGGATGATCTGGCCCTCGGTCTCGTTCCACAGGATGCTGACGTGGCCGGCGCGGGCGGCGACGTCGCCCAGCGCCCGCTGGACGTCCTGATCGGCGACGCGCGCAGGGCTCAGCCGCCGCAGGATGCGGCCGCCGCCCATGTCCTCCTCGATATCGGCATAGCGCAGCACCGCGTCGACCACGGCGGCGGGGATCGGGCGGGGCGCATTGGCGATGCGGTCGGCGGCGCGGGTCTTCCAGGTGCGGGGGGCGTAGCGGCTGGTCATGGCGGTGATCCGGGTTGCGGTGAGGACTGATCCCGGTTGTGATGCGCGCCTACGACAGAATCGGACGTGCCTCCCCATGCGCCACGAAAAGGCCTCCCAGGTCCTCGAACTCGCCCGCCATCTGGCCGGCACGGCGGAGGGGCTGACCCTCGACGAGATGGCCGCCCGCATGGGCGTCGGCCGCCGCACCGCCGAACGGATGCGCGACGCCGTGCGCGAGCTGTTTCCCCAGCTGGAGGAGCTCGAGGATCCCCCCACGCGTCGCTTCCGGATCAGCGCGGGGTTGGACAGCTTCCATCATGCTCCGACCGCCGACGAACTGGTGGCCCTGCGCACCGCGGCCGAGGCGCTGGCCGCCTCCGGCGCCTCGGCCCGCGCCGCGTCCCTGCAGGTGCTGGAACAGAAGATCCTCGCCGCCACCCGCGCCGCCGCGCGCCGCCGTCTGGCCCCCGACCTGGAAGCCCTGCTGCAGGCCGAGACCATCGCGGTCCAGGCCGGCCCCCGGCCGTTCGAAGACGAGGCGGCGCTGGCGGCCCTGCGCGAGGCCATCAAGTCCATGCGCAAGCTGGGCTTCCGCTACGAGGGCGGCGCCACGCCGGGCCGCCGGCGCGAGGTCGTCCCCTTCGGCATCCTGTTCGGTCGCAGCAACTACCTGGTGGCCGCCGAGGCCGGCGGCGGCCCGCGCAACTGGCGTCTCGACCGCATCTTCGACATCGAGGTCCTGGCCACGCCCGGCGCCCGCCCACTGGATTTCTCCCTCCAGGACTACGCCGACGAAAGCTTCGGCATCTTCCATGACGACGTCGAGGACGTGGTGCTGCGCATCGCCCCGCACGGCGTGGCCGAGGCCTTGCGCTGGCGCTTCCACGCCAACCAGACGGTCACGCATCAGGACGACGGCTCGGTCATCGTCGCCTTCCGCGCCAGCGGCATGCTGGAACTGGCCTGGCACCTCTTCACCTGGGGCGACAAGGTGCGGATCGAGGCGCCGCACGTCCTGCGCACGGTGATGGCCCAGCAGATCGACCTCTCGCGCACGGCGATCGGCTAGCCTGCGACCGTTTCTGACGCAGTGGCCCGCCATATCGAAGTCAGGCTTTTCAGGAAGGACTTCGAACATGGCTGTTCTCGATCACTACGGGCTGGTCGCCTGGCAGGCGCCGCGCCGTCGTCGCAGCGGCATGGTGCGTTACGCCGGCGTGCTGGCGGTCTGGCTGCTGTTGCTGGTCGTCAACCCGCCGCTGGCCTGGGACATCTTCCGCAACCGGCGGGCGGATTCGCCGATCCCGCGCCTGCGCTAGAGCGCGTCAGGGTAGGTGGACGCCGGTCACCAGGTGCGGTCGGTGGGGAAGCCGGCCGCTTCGTCCCGCCTTGGCTCGCCCGCTTATCGCCAGGCATGGCTTCTGTCGCGCTCGACCCACCGCTATAGAAACCCCTTCGCCCGGAGAACCTCATGCCCGAAACCGCCCGGCCCGTCGTCCTCATCGGCCATCCCGCACTTTCGCCTCGCCGCGGCCCGCTGGAGAAAATGGGCTGCCGGGTGGTGGATCGCGCCGGCCTGACGGACGCCGATCGGGCCGAGGTCCAGGTCATCTTCCACATGGGCGAGACCGGGGTCGAGCCGGCTTTCCTGGCCACCCTGCCGAAGCTCTCCCTCATCGCCTACCTCTCCGCCGGATACGACGGCCTCGACCTCGCCTGGTGCCGCCAGCACGGAATCGCCGTCACCCACGCCCGGTCCATCAACGCCGACGATGTCGCCGACGTCGCCATCGGCCTGATGATCAACGCCTGGCGCCGTCTCGGCCTTGCAGAACGCATGGTCCGCGACGGCCGCTGGTTCGCGGGCCAGCGCCCGGCCTTCGGGCCCTCGCTGGGCGGCCGCAAGCTGGGGGTCGTCGGTCTCGGGGCCATCGGCGAGGCCGTCGCCCGCCGCGCCCAGGCCTTTAATCTCCAGGTCTCCTGGTGGGGGCCGAGGCCCAAGCCCGCCGCGCCGTGGCCCCGGGCCGAAAGCCTGCTGGCCCTGGCGGCCGACAGCGACATCCTGGTGGTGGCCACGCGGGCCGAGGCCGACAACCGCGGCATGATCTCCCAGGCTGTGATCGAGGGGTTGGGCCCCAAGGGCCTGCTGGTCAATGTCGCCCGCGGCTCGGTGGTGGACGAGGCCGCCTTGCAGGCCGCCTTGCGCGACGGCCGCCTCGGCGCCGCGGGCCTCGACGTCTTCGCCCAGGAACCGACGCCGCCGGAACTCTGGGCCGACCTCGACAACGTCGCGCTCGCCCCGCACCTGGCCGGCGGCACGCTGGACTCGGTGCGCGAGATGACGAACCAGGTGCTGGAGAACATCCGCCGCCAGCTCGCAGGCGAGCCCCTGCTCAGTCCCGTCCAGGATTGAAAATCGCGCTTTCGGCGGGGGACTTCGCCGTTCGGCGCCGCGCGGCGATCCTGTCATCGAAACTTGACGGAACCGAGTCGACCGCCAGGGCTTAAGCCGCTGTCGCCTTCAGCGGAGGATTATCGGATGAGCTTCTTCGGCAAGATCATGGACAAGATATTCCATCGCGCGCCCAAGGCTGCGCCTACAGCCGCGCCGGCCACGGCAGCGGCGCCCGCACCCGCTGCTGCTGCTGCTGCTGCTGCAGCGCCCCCGCCCGAGCCGGTGGATGTCGAGGCGGTGCTGACCGAGATGGCGAGTACGGCGCCCGGCGGCGGCGGCAACTGGCGCACCTCCATCGTCGACCTGCTGAAGCTGCTCGATCTGGATTCCAGCCTGCAGGCCCGCAAGGAACTTGGCCAGGAACTCGGCGTCCATGCCGGCGCCGACGGCAGCGCCGAACAGAACATCGCCCTGCACAAGGCGGTCATGCGCAAGCTCGCCGAGAACGGCGGCCACGTGCCGGCCAGCCTCCGCGATTGAATCTGTCGTCCTGCCTGAGCGTCGCGGCGGCCAGGGCTGATCCCGGCTCGAACGCGGCGGCGAGTCGGGAAATCCTTTATGGTGATGCTGGCCTGTCGCGATGATCCGCGCCGGGCTCCGGCACGCCGTGTTCCCCCTTGACATAAAGACATAAGGATATCTTTATATCCTCATGTCGTTGACCAGCCATCAAGCTGTCGAGGTCCTGCGCGCCGCGGGCGAGCCGACCCGGCTGCGCATCCTGGCGCTGCTCGCCCGCGAGGAATTGGCGGTGCTGGAACTATGCCGGGTTCTGGACCAGAGCCAGCCCCGCGTCTCGCGCCATCTCAAACTGCTGAGCGAAGCCGGTCTTGTCGAGCGATTCCCCGACGGCGCCTGGGTTTTCTATCGTCTGACCGCCGGCGGCGAGCCCCGTCGCCTGGTGGACGAGACGCTGGCCGCCATCGCGTCCGACGATCCGTTGCGCCTGCGCGACGCCGAGGCCCTGCAGGCCGTCCGCGCCGAGCGGGCGTCGGAAGCCGGGGCCTATTTCTCCCGCAACGCCGCGCGCTGGGACGAGATCCGCTCCCTCTACGTGGCCGAGGCCGCCGTGGAAGACGCCATCCTCGCCGCCGCCGGTCCCGGCCCCTTCCGCCGGCTGGTGGACCTGGGCACCGGCGCGGGGCGCATGCTCACCCTGCTGGGCGGCCATTCGGAACAGGCGGTCGGCCTCGACCTTTCGCAGCAGATGCTCAACATCGCCCGCAGCCGGGTGGCCGAGGCCGGCCTCTCCAACTGCGAGCTGCGCCATGGCGACATCCTGGGCGCGGGACTGCCCGGCGGCAGCGCCGATCTCGTGGTGGTCCACCAGGTGCTGCATTATCTCGGCGACCCCGCCGCCGCCGTGCGCGAGGCCGCGCGGCTGGTGGCCGACGGCGGTCGCCTGCTGATCGTCGACTTCGCCCCCCACCAGCTGGAGTTCCTGCGCGAGCAGCACCAGCACCGGCGCCTCGGCTTCGCCGCCGAGGAGATGGAGCGCTGGCTGACCGAGGCCGGCCTCTCCGATATCGCCGATGTCGAACTGCCCCCCGACCGTCCCCAAGGACTGACCGTCAAGATCTGGAGCGCCCGTCGCGCCCGCCAGCCGCAGAGGAGCGCCGCATGACGCCCCAGGACATCCGCGAACAGACCGCGCTCGACGCGCTCGGCCCCGTCGCGCGCGCCGGCGCCGGCTTCGGCGGCCGCGCCAAGCCGCGGGTCTCCTTCGAGTTCTCGCCGCCCAAGACGCCGGAGGCCGAGGACAGCCTGTGGGAGGCGATCCGCCGGCTCGAGCCGCTGAATCCCTCCTTCGTCTCGGTGACCTACGGGGCAGGCGGTTCGACCCGCGAACGCACCCACCGCACGGTGGTCCGTATGCTGAAGGAAACCACCCTGCGCCCCGCCGCACACCTCACCTGCGTGGAGGCCAGCCGCGCCGAGGTCGACGAGGTGGTGCGCGACTATTGGGACGCCGGCATCCGCCATATCGTGGCCCTGCGGGGCGACCCCCCCGGTTCGCTGGGCGGGGCCTATGTTCCGCGCGAGGATGGCTACGCCAACGCCACGGAACTGGCCGCCGGCATCCGCGCCGTGGCCCCCTTCGAGCTCAGCGTCGGGGTCTATCCGCAGCTGCATCCCGAAAGCCGCAACCTCGAACACGATATCGACGTCCTGAAGGCCAAGGTCGACGCCGGCGCCACCCGGGCCATCACCCAGTTCTTCTTCGATATCGACGGCTTCCTGCGCTTCATGGAAAAGGTCCGCGCCGCGGGGATCACCATCCCGATCTCGCCGGGGATCATGCCGGTGTCCAACTACAAGGGCCTGGTGAAGATGGCCGGCCCCTGCGGCATCCCGGTGCCAGGCTGGCTCGCCAACCTGTTCGAGGGCCTGGACCGCGACCCGGAGACCCGCAAGCTGATCGCCGCCTCGGTGGCGACCGAGATGTGCGTCCGGCTGGCCGAGGAAGGCTTCACCGACTTCCATTTCTATACGTTGAACCGCGCCGACCTCGTCTACGCCATCTGCCGCGTGCTCGGCGTCCGCGAACCCGCGCCCGCGCCGAAGAAGGCCGCGGCGTGAAAGCTCCCGCTCAAATCCTCCCCTTCCGGGGGAGAGGGCCTCTCGGCGTTTCCGCAAGCCCCCCCTCAGTCGGCTTCGCCGCCAGCTCCCCCGGAAGGGGAGCATATTGCCTACGAGTATCCCCATGACCCGCCAGGACCGCATCGCCGCGCTGAAGGCCATCGCCAAGGAGAGGATCCTCATCCTCGACGGCTCCTGGGGCGTGATGATCCAACGGCGCAACCTGACGGAGGAGGACTTCCGCGGCGACCGTTTCAAGGATCACGAGGGGCAGCTGAAGGGCAACAACGACCTGCTGTGCCTGACCCGGCCCGACGTGGTGGCCGACCTGCACGACGCCTACTACGCCGCCGGCGCCGACATCTCCGAGACCAACACCTTCTCCTCGACCTCCATCGCCCAGGCCGACTACGAGATGGAAGGCGCGGTGCGCGACATCAACCTGGCCGGCGCCCGCATCGCCCGCGAGGTGGCCGACCGCTGGACGGCGAAGGAGCCGCACAAGCCGCGTTTCGTGGCCGGCGCCGTGGGGCCGCTCAACCGCATGCTGTCGATGTCCTCCGACGTCAACGATCCGGGCGCGCGCACCGTCACCTTCGAACAGGTCTACCAGGCCTATCGCGAGCAGATGATCGCCCTGCACGATGGCGGGGTGGACATGTTCCTGATCGAGACCATCACCGACACCCTCAACTGCAAGGCCGCCATCAAGGCGATCATGGACCTGGAGGACGACGGCTACGAGCCGCTGCCGATCTGGATCTCGGGCACCATCACCGACCTCTCGGGCCGCACCCTGTCGGGCCAGACGGTGGAGGCGTTCTGGAACTCGGTGCGCCACGCCAAGCCGTTCGCCATCGGGCTCAACTGCGCGCTCGGCGCCGATCTGATGCGGCCCTATGTGGCCGAGCTCGCCCGCATCGCCGACACCCTGGTCTCGGCCTATCCCAACGCAGGCCTCCCCAACGCCATGGGCCAGTACGACGAGGAGCCGCACCAGACGAGCCACGAGCTGCACGCCTGGGCCAAGGACGGCATCGTCAACATCCTCGGCGGCTGCTGCGGCACCACGCCCGACCACATCGCCCACGTCGCCGACGAGGTGAGGGGCCTTGCGCCACGCCAAATCCCCGAGCGCCCCAAGGCCCTGCGCCTGGCGGGCCTGGAGCCGTTCGAACTCGCATGAGACCGGTCTTCATCAATATCGGCGAGCGGACCAACGTCACCGGCTCGGCCAAATTCCGTAAGCTGATCGTCGAGGGCGACTATCCGGCGGCGCTCTCTGTCGCGCGTCAGCAGGTGGAAGCCGGCGCCCAGGTCATCGATATCAACATGGACGAGGGCCTGCTGGACAGTAAGCAGGCCATGATCACCTACCTGAACCTCCTGGCGGCCGAGCCGGACATCGCCAAGACGCCGATCATGATCGACTCCTCCAAGTGGGAGGTGATCGAGGCCGGGCTGAAGTGCGTCCAGGGCAAGTCGATCGTCAATTCCATCTCCCTGAAGGAGGGGCAGGAGAAGTTCCTGGAGCAGGCCAAGGCCTGCCTGCGCTACGGCGCCGCCGTGGTGGTCATGGCCTTCGACGAGCAGGGCCAGGCCGACACCAAGGCCCGCAAGGTGGAGATCTGCGAACGCGCCTACCATACCCTCGTCGACGAGGTGGGCTTCCCGCCCGAGGACATCATCTTCGACCCCAACATCTTCGCCGTGGCGACGGGGATCGAGGAGCACGACAACTACGCCGTCGACTTCATCGAGGCGACGCTGGAGATCAAGCAGCGGCTGCCCTACGCCCGGATTTCCGGCGGGGTGTCCAACGTCTCGTTCAGCTTCCGCGGCAACGAGCCGGTGCGCCGCGCCATCCACTCGGTCTTCCTCTACCACGCCATCGCCGCGGGCATGGACATGGGGATCGTCAACGCCGGCGACCTGCCGGTCTATGACGACATCGAGCCGGAACTGCGCGAGGCCGTCGAGGACGTCATCCTCAACCGCAAGCAACGCACCAACATCACCAACACCGAGCGGCTGGTGGAGCTGGCGCCCAAGTACAAGGGCGGCAAGGGCGAGGCGGCCAAGGGTCCAAACCTCGCCTGGCGCGAAGGCACGGTGGCCGAACGGCTGAAGCACGCCCTGGTCCACGGCGTCACCGACTACATCGAGGCCGACACCGAGGAAGCCCGTGCGGCCTCGGTCCGTCCGCTGCACGTCATCGAAGGCCCGCTGATGGCCGGCATGGACGTGGTGGGCGACCTGTTCGGCTCGGGCAAGATGTTCCTGCCCCAGGTGGTGAAGTCGGCCCGGGTCATGAAGCAGGCCGTGGCCTACCTGATGCCGTTCATGGAGGCCGAGAAGGAAGGCAAGCCCCGCGAGGCGGCCGGCAAGATCCTGATGGCCACCGTCAAGGGCGACGTCCACGACATCGGCAAGAACATCGTCGGCGTGGTCCTGCAGTGCAACAACTACGAGGTCATCGACCTCGGCGTCATGGTGCCCGCCGCCAGGATCCTCGACGAAGCCATCGCCCAGAAGGTCGACATCGTCGGCCTCTCGGGCCTGATCACGCCCTCGCTGGACGAGATGGCCTATGTCGCCCAGGAGATGGAGCGGCGCGGCTTCGACATCCCCTTGCTGATCGGCGGGGCCACCACCTCCAAGACCCACACGGCGGTGAAGATCGCGCCCGGCTATCCGGCCGGCTCCACCACCTATGTCCTGGACGCCAGCCGGGCGGTGGGCGTGGTCTCCAACCTGCTGTCCCCCACCGAGCGGGAGGCGACCGAGGCCGCCACCAAGGCCGAGTACGTCAAGGTCCGCGAGCAGTATGCGCGCGGCCTCACCAACCGCGCCCGCTCCAGCCTGAGCGATGCGCGGGCCAACGGCTTCTCCATCGACTGGACGATGTACGACCCGCCGTCGCCGACCTTCATCGGGACCCGCACCTTCGCGCCCTACGATCTCGCCGACCTCGCCCGCCATATCGACTGGTCGCCGTTCTTCGCCAGCTGGGAGCTGGTGGGCCGCTACCCCCAGATCCTCGACGACGACGTGGTGGGCCAGGCCGCCCGCGACCTCTTCGCCGACGCCCAGGTGATGCTGCAGAAGATCATCGACGAGAACCTGCTGGAGGCCCGCGGCGTCGTCGGCTTCTGGCCGGCCAACGCCGAGATCGACGACATCGTGGTCTATGCCGACGAGGAGCGGACCACCGAGCTCGCCCGCTTCCACACCCTGCGCCAGCAGATGATCAAGAGCGGCGACGGCGCCAATGTCGCTTTGTCTGATTTCGTCGCGCCCGTCGATTCCAAGCCCGACTGGATCGGCGCCTTCGCCGTCACCGCCGGCCACGGCGAGCTGGAGCTGGCCAAGCGCTACAAGGACGCCGGCGACGACTACAACGCCATCCTCTCGGCCGCCATCGCCGACCGCCTGGCCGAGGCCTTCGCCGAGGCCCTGCACCGCAAGGTGCGGACTGAACTGTGGGGCTATGTGCCCGACGAGCCCTTCGACATCGACGCCCTGATCGGCGAGACCTATCGCGGCATCCGCCCGGCCCCGGGCTATCCGGCCCAGCCCGACCACACCGAAAAGGCCACCCTGTTCCGTCTGCTCGGAGCCGAGGACGCCACCGGCATGGAGCTGACCGAAAGCTTCGCCATGACCCCGCCGGCCGCCGTCTCGGGCCTCTATTTCTCCGCGCCGGACGCCCACTACTTCGGGGTCGGCCGGATCGAGCAGGACCAGGTCGTCGACTACGCCAAGCGCAAGGGCTGGGACCTCAAGACCGCCGAGCGCTGGCTGGCGCCGATCCTCAACTACGAGCCGGCGTAAGACCGCCAACCCCCTTCAGAGGAACCTTCGCTTTGGTCCCTCATTCCGTTCCCAGGCAGGAAATTGGGAGGATGGGATGCGTATTGCTTTGATCGCCTTGTCGGCCGTGGCCCTTTGCGGGTGCGAGACCACCGGCTACGGCGGGCCGCGCGAGGAATGGCGCAGCTATCGCAACTACGACTACAACCGCCCCGGCCCGGACGGGCGCTATGACGCCGCCCGCTATTATCGCGAGGACGGCCGCTATCATGAGCGGCGCCTGTCGCGCCGTGACCGCATCTACCGTGGCGACAACGGCCAGTACTATTGCCGCCGTTCCGACGGGACCACGGGCCTGATCGTCGGCGCGCTCGCCGGCGGCGTGCTGGGCAACGCCATCGCCCCCGGCGGTTCGGAGACCCTGGGGACCGTGCTGGGCGCCGGCGCCGGCGCCGTCGTCGGGCGGGAGATCGACCGCGGCGGCGCGCGCTGCCGCTGACGCCTGTCGAACCTTCGCCCGAAGAAGCCGGGAGTCCCGAAGGCGCGGTTGTCTCTTCCATATTCGATCGCAACTCGCGATTGCGGCGAGCGCGTTGACACGGTTAAGCTTCGGCGTCGCTCGGAGCCGAACATGAAATCGATCATTGGCGTTTTCGCACTGGCTGCCTGCGTCCTGCCGAATACGGCTTTGGCCGTCGAACGGACAAAGCCGGCGCCGCCTCCAGGGGCTGTCGCCGCCCTCGACGGCGTCCCGGCGCCGGGCGTGATCACCAATCCCGACTGGAAGAGCAGGCCGAGCGCGGAGGATGTCTCGCTGTTCTTTCCGCCCTTGGCCACATTACTGCGGATCGAGGGCAGAGCCGTCATCTCGTGTGCGGTGTCGGTCGTCGGCGCCCTTCGCGGATGCACCGTCATTTCCGAGACTCCGGCGGGGCTCGGCTTCGGAGCGGCGGCGCTCTCCATGTCGGGGCGCTTCCTGATGCGGCCGGCGACTTTGGATGGCCACCCCGTGGACGGTGGAACGGTGAGGATTCCCATCAACTTCCTGCTGAGAGAAGTTCCGGAAACGACGGCGCCGGTTACCAAGGTCGCCAGCGTGCAGGCGCTGGAGCTTGGGCGCCGGATTGCACGGGCCACCATGCACGCTGTCGGGAAGGAGGCCTTTAGCGAAGCCTTCCATAACGGGCTCGATCTGGACGATCCATCGCGGAGCGATCCCGAAACCAGGCGCGCGGCGTTTGCTGCTGTGCAGGCCGGCATCGAGGCTGGCTTGGCCGAAGGCGTGGAGATTCAGGCCGGGCTTCTGGCCGACGAGCTTTCCGTCGAGCAGATGACGCAGGTCGCCAATTTTCTCGAAAGCCCGGCCGCTAAGGCGTGGATGGAGACCGGCCCGGTGCTGGCCAAGTCCACGCCGGTCATGGCCTTGACCGCCTCCAGGGTCGGGCGCGAAGTCTTTTGCAAGAAGGTGAAATGCGAACCGGTGAACGGCCCGCCGCCCGCGGCGGCAAGCCGCTAGCCTAAAACGCCAGGCTGAGCCGTGCGCCCACGAAGCGGCCGTGCGGATCGTAGCCATAGGCCGACATGCCGCCCTGCTCGTTGTGGCCCGGCGCCCGGTCGCAGAGGAAACCGGCCGATCCCGTCAGCCGCTCCAGCGGAAAGCGATGGTCCACCGAGGTCTTGGGCGCATAGGACGTGCTGGTCCGGTCGGCATAGGTCTCGGCGACGGCGGGCTTGATCGCCTTCGCGGCGGGTGGGGAGGCGACTTCCGCCTGCGCAGCGCCGGCCAGCAGGGCGCTTGTCGCCGCCGTCAGGGCCAGGCGAACGATCGGCGGAAGCGGGGCGCGCGGCATGGCTGCGATCCTCGAGCTGCGGGCGTATGTCCGTTAGATCATCATCCCGCCGCGCTGGCGAGGGGCTAGTCGACTGAAACAGCTAAGCTTTCGGTTGGGGCGCCGGAGTCTCTGGACAGCCTGGGCATGCGGCATAACCTTCACCTTGTAGCTGGAGCCCCTCCATGTCCGCGCCCTTGCCGACCCCGCCCCCGCCCTTACCTCCGCTGCCGCGCGCCAGGCCGCCGCGCAACGGCTGGATGTTCTGGAGCCTGGGCGGCCTCGTGCTGCTCTGGGTCGTCGCCCAGTACGGCTTCGTCCGCATTCCCGCCCTGCTGGTGGCGGCGGGCATCGTGCTGCTGCTGGTGCTGCTGGCGGCCTGGTATTTCCCGCGGCGGTCGCCCACGTTCCGCAGGCGCTGGCCGCTGTTGCTGCTGCTGGTCGCTCCCTGGCTGACAGCCGTGCTGTGCGGGCCGCTCGGCTTCATGCCCACCAGCCCCGATCCCGCCCGCCAGGCCGCGTTGCAGCTTGTGCAGAACCTGGCGTTCGCGGCCGGCCTGTTCATGCCGCTGCTCCTGCTGGCGCCCATGCGCGGGGCGCGCGGCTTCACCCTGGCCGTCGGCGCGCTGAACCTGCTGGCGGGGCTGATCATCTACAGCCTCAGCACCCTGATCATCGCGCCGGGGTCCTGAACGTGGCCGCCGCCGCCGACGTCATCGCGCGCCTCGATCTCGCGCCCCATCCTGAAGGCGGCTGGTATCGGGAGACCTGGCGGGCGGCGTCGACGGGCGGGCGCGGCGCCGGCACGGCGATCCTCTTCCTGCTGGAGGCGGGGCAGGCCTCGCACTGGCATCGGGTCGACGCCACGGAGCTTTGGCTGTTCCAGGCCGGCGGCCCGCTGACGCTGTCCACGGCCTTGGGCGCGCAAGGGGCGGGCGGGGCGCTGGAGACCGTGCTGGGCGCCGACGTCCTCGCCGGTCATGCGCCGCAGCACGTCGTGGCGCCGTTCCAGTGGCAGGCGGCGCGCGCTCACGACTGCTGGGCGCTGGTGGCCTGCGTGGTGGTTCCGGCCTTCGATTTCGCCGGCTTCGAACTCGCCCCGCCGGATTGGGCGCCGGGCGGCTGACCCTTAAGCCCGCAGCAACCGGAGCGGGCGAAAGTGCGTGCGATGAGCCGCCTCTCCGCCCTTTTCTCGACGGTCCTGTTCCTGGCGGCGGTCGCCTTCGCAACCTTGCAAGCGATGTTCCGACCGCTGGCGAGCCGGACGCCCGACGTGCTGACAGGGCGCACGGCGTCCATGTGGTTCATGCAACGGCGCCAGCACGATCGCCAGTACTATGTCACCCATGATCAGTTCTGGCTGATGACGGTCGTTGGCGTCGTCGCGTTGGCGGCTCTTGCGGCCGCGCTGTTGGTGAATTGGCTCGACCGGCGCGGCAGGGCCGACCTTCTCTGATCGAGCCTGGCCGGAATCGGCCCCTCCGTCCGTCGCCGGCGGAGAGGCCGACCTCGTGTCAGGCTGGCGACATTGAGACCTGACGGCGACGGGTGCTGCGCATCGTGCCGCCGACCAGGCCGAAGCCGACGATCAGCATGGCCCAGGTGGCCGGCTCGGGCACCGCGCTGGAGATGGTGTCGAGGCGCACGCCGAAGCCTGCGGGCAGGCCGCCGCCACCGTCGCCGATCACCTTGAAGGAATAGGATCCCGCGCCGAGGAAGTATTCGATCTTGGCGTAGGCGTCGCTGGTCCAGGCCGAGTCGTAGAGGCTGGGGCCGAGGCTCGCCTTGGCCACCAGGGTCGACGCCGCCAGCAGGTTGGCGCCCTCGTAGAGCCACAGGTTGTCGCCCGTCAGGAAGGCGTCCGTGACGCGGAAGACGCCGGGCCCGGACAGGCTGAACGTCCACGGCGAGTTGATCGTGGGCGCGTTGGCGGCTTCGAGCACGTCGTCCTGCCAGCCGCTGCCGGCGAGGATGGCGGTGGCCGAAGCCGGCAGGGCGAAGGCGGATACAAGGAGGGAGGATGCGAGAGCTAGCACTGTTTTCATGACGGACCCCTAGGCGCGCGAATGCGCGCGCTCCAAAATGCTGATCGGCGATTTACTTATCATTAATCTTACTTAAGACGAGTAACTTGCGGGTGTGAGCCCATGATCAGCGTGACTCGACTTATGATCATAAGCAAACTGGATTTGTGGTAAATATTAAGGTCAATTTGTGTCTAGTTTTTGCTGATGTCGCCACAGTTGCTGACGTCGCCGTCAAACGGGTGCAAGCTCGGCCTCGGGCGCAGGCCGCGCCGGGAAGCCGCCGTCTTGACCGTCCCCTCATGGACCTGTCCGACCTGCAAGACGGCGCTGGCGACGCCCTATTGCCCGGCCTGTGGAGAGCAGCCGCTGCGGCCGCACCACCTGACCCTGCGCGATCTGGCCGACCAGCTGTTCAAGGCCTTCAGCAGCATCGACGGCAAGCTGCTGCGCAGCCTGCGCGCAGTGGTGTTCGCCCCAGGCGTCCTGACGCGGGCCTATGTGGAGGGACTGCGCAAACCCTATCTCGGCCCGCTGGCGGTGTTCCTGATCGCCAACGGCCTGTTCTTCGCCATGCAATCGGCGTCGAAGACCAACATCTTCTCCTCGACGCTGGACTCCCATCTGCATCGCCAGGACTGGAGCGGCCTGGCCCAGACCCTGGTGGGGGACCGGCTGGCGGCGAAGGGGACGACGCTCGCGGCCTACGCGCCTTTGTTCGACCAGGCCGCGGTGCTGCACGCCAAGTCGCTGATCATCCTGATGGTGTTCATGTTCGCGGCGCTGATGTCGCTCGCCCTATGGCGTTGGCGTCGCCCCTACGCGGCCCATGTGGTGTTCGCCCTGCACCTGCACGCCTTCCTGCTGCTGGGGTTCTGTCTCTGCCTGGGGGTGGTGGAGATCGTGATGCTGGCCGGCGGCCCTGGGCTTGAGTCGCGCGGGCTCGATCTGACGCTGTCGGTCGCCAACCTGACGGCCTGCGGGATCTATCTCTGGATGGCGCTGCGCACCGTCTACGGCGCGCGCGGCGTCGGCGGCGGCCTGCTGGCGGTCGTCCTGGCCCTGGGGGTCGCGGCCCTGGTGCTGGCCTACCGCTTCGTGGTGTTCCTGATCACCCTCTATACGACCTGAAGCCCCGCGCTTGCGGGGACCAGGCCGGCCGCCAGGGTCTCGGCTCACGCGCCGGGGAGGCGAGGTTGTTCAACGCTGCACGAGGGCGCCGGCGAAATCGATGACGCACATGGCGCCGTAGACCTGGTGGCGCGCGCAGCCGACCCCGGCGGCCTGATAACCGCGGCTGAAGATATTGGCGCGATGGCCCCGGCTGGCGACGCCGCTGTCCACCACCAGCTGGCGCACCACGTCGCGGGGATCGTTGTAGCCGTAGGAGATGTTCTCCGCGCTCATGCCGGCGAAGACGCCCTGCCGCTGCAGGCGCTGTCCCAGGCTGGAGGCGCCGGCGCCGTGCCCGACCTGGCCGCGCGGCCCCTGGGCCGAGGCGTAGGCCCGCGCCGCCGCCGTCAGGCCGGCGTTCGCCCGCAGCGGCGGCAGCGGGGGCTGCCGCTCCAGGAAGTCGACGGCCTCGTCCAGGGCGCCTGGGTCCTCATAGGCGAAGCTGGACTCGTATCGCCCGCGCGACGTCGCCGCCTCGCGCAGTTCCTGGGCGTAGTCCTGGGGCCGGGTGCGGACGAAATTGAGCTCATCCAGGACGTCGGCGTCCAGTTGGCTGGCGGACGCGGGCGCGCCGACCATGACCAGCAGCCCGACGGCTGCGGCGAGAATGACTTTCATGCGGGTCCCTGTCGAACCACGCCCCCCGGCTGGGGCATAACATGCGGCGGGCGCGCCGTCTCCGACGTGGTGAAGCCCTGGCCTATTCGCCGCGCCGCAGGGCGATCGGCGCCTCCGGATCGATCGGCGGCGGCGCCACGACGACCGGGGCTGGCTGGGCCTGTGGCGGCTCCACCCAGGGCGTCGTCAGCGGCGGCGGCGCGATGGCGATCGCCGCCGGCGCGGTTTCGGCGCTGGGTTGCGGCGCGGCGGGCGGAGCGCTCGCCCTGGGCGCGGCGGCCGTGCGGGTCGGCCTGGCGGCTGCGGGCCTGGGCTGCTCCATCGGCGTCACCATCGCCAGGGCGCCCGCCGGCTCGGCTTTGGGCGAAGGCGGGGGCGCGACGGGCGCCTGGACGCTTGGCGTCGCGGCGCTGGCCAGGGCAGGGGGCGCCGGAACGATCGCCGCCGGGGGCGCTGCGACCGTCGTGACGGGCGGGGTCGCCGCATTGCGATTGAACACCGCCACCGCCAGGGCGACCGCCGCCAGCGCCACCACCGCGCCGCCCGCAAACAGCGGCACGCGTGGGCGAGGCCTGGGGCGCCTGACGCTCGTCGCCGGCCGCGGCGCGAAGACCTCGTCGGGCAACGGCTGGCGCAGGCGCGGCGGAGGCGGCGCGGCGTCCCGAGCTGGCGATGGAGCGGGCGCGACGGTCTCGGCGATCTTGGGCGCTTCCACGATCTTCGCCGCCGGGGCGGCCGCCGGCTGCGGGGCGGCCTTCGGAAGCGGCGGCGGCATGGCCGAGCCGGTGAGGACGCCCCCGCCGGCCGGTCGTGGCGGCGCGGGGCGGGCGACCGCGGCCGCGATCGGCGAGGTGGCGGCGACGGCAGGCTTGGCGGCCGGGGACGCCGGTGGAGCGGCGGGGCGCGCAGCCGCTCGCGCCTTGGGCAGCGGGCCGATGCGGAACGGCGCCGACGGCGGGCGGCCCCAGGGCCCGTGGGTCGTGGCGAACGGGTTGGCGGCTTGTGGCTTATCGGAAGGCGGCTGCATTCTGGTCCTGAGCGGCGGGGCGCTGAGCGGCTTTTCGCTGCAAACTTCGTCGGTTCTGTGACATCGGCCAAGCCCGGGCTTGCGCCGGCGACGGAGGTGAGGTGAGTAGCGGTGATGGCGCTTTCCCCCATCGGCATCCTCTGCGCGACGCCCGAAGAACTGGCGGCCCTGCGCGCACGCCTGGTGCTGGACGCCGCCCCCGTCGACTATGGCCCCACCCAGGTCTGGACCGGCGCGCACGATGGCCGCCCGCTGGCGCTCGCCCTGTGCGGCATAGGCAAGGTCAACGCCGCGGCCGCCGCGACCCTGCTGCTCAGTGTGTTCGGCGCCCGCGAGCTGATCTTCTCCGGCGTCGCCGGCGGCTTGAACCCGGACCTGCCGGTGGGCGCGGTGCTGCTCGGCGCGCGGCTGGCGATCCACGACTTCGGAGTAATCGCCGAGGGCGCCTTCACCCCCACCCAGTCGGGCCTGATCCCGCTAGGCGCGCCAAGGCTCAGCGACGTCGCCCCGGTGGCCGCGCCGGTGGCGGCCACGCTGGAGGCGCTGCGGGCGGCCGTGGCGGGCGATCTGGAGGGGCCGGTCTCGCTCGGCGCCATCGTCACCGCCGACTACTTCCTCAACTGCGCCCGGACCCGGAACGACCTGCGGGCGGCCTTCGCCGCCGACGCCATCGACATGGAGTCCGGCGCCGTCAATCAGGTGGTCCAGGCCTGGCGCGCGCGCCTCTATGTGATCCGCACCCTGTCGGACCAGGCCGGCGAGGACAGCCATCTGACCTATCCGCAGATGGCGGCGATGGCGGCGCACAATTCGGCGCTTTGCGTGCCCGTCCTGCTGGATATCCTGGCGCGCGCTTGACAAGCTCGGCGCCTCGGCGGGACAAATCGCCGCGACTGGGAAGATGGGAAGCTGACATGAACAAGCTATCGCCCGGCCTTGCCGCCCTGCTCCTGGCGTTCGCCGCCGGGGCGGCGGAGGCGCGTCAGCCCGCGAGCCGCCCAGCGGTTTCCGAGGTCGTCGAGACGCCGGCCAACTGCCAGTGGATCGACGCCGGCGACCGGGTCCAGGACCTCTGGTGCCGCGACGCCGACGGCCGCGCCCAAAAGACCAGCACCCAGCGTCGCGACACCCGCGACTATGCCGACACCGGCTGCCGGCGCGGCCAGATGAACAACGGCGTGCGCTGCGTGCCGGAAGCCACGGCCCTGCGCCAGGCCGACAACGGCCTGCGCTACCAGCCGATGCCGGGATCGACGGCCACCGCTGCCTGGTGGCGCGACCACAGGACCGCCGACGGCAAGTGGCGCGACCCCTCGGCGCCCAATCTGGTGATCTACGAGTCCGACGGCTATCGCGGCTCCGGTTACCGGACGTCCTACGTCTATCGCTCTGACGACGGCTACGGCCGTTACGGTGGAAACTACGGCGGCGGCTATGGCTCCCGCTACGGCGGCTATTACGGCGGGTACAATCGCTATTCCGGCTACAACAACGGCTATGGCTATTCGTCGAGCTACGGCGGTTACGGCCTTGCCGACGGATACGCCGGCTACGGCTACTGAGCCGGGGCCCCGTCCACGTTGTCGGGCAGGCCGGCGGCCACCACAGAGACCCGTATCGCCCCCTGCAGGCTGTGATCGTAGGCGGCGCCGAAGATGATGTTGGCGTCCGGATCGACGCGGTCGGAGATGGCGTTGGCCGCTTCGTCGACCTCCAGCAGGGTCATGTCCTCGCCCCCGGTGACGTTCACCAGCACCGCCTGGGCCCCGCGTAGCGAGGTCTCCTCCAGCAGCGGGTTGCTGATGGCGTTCTCGGCGGCCTTCAGCGCCCGGTCCTCGCCGCGCGCCTCGCCCGAGCCCATCATCGCCTTGCCCATGCCGGCCATGACGCTGAGCACGTCGGCGAAGTCGAGGTTGATCAGGCCGGGCAGAACCATCAGGTCGGTGATCGACCGCACGCCGGAATGCAGCACCCGGTCGGCCATCTGGAAGGCGTCGACGAAGGTGGTCTTCTCGTCGGCCACCAGGAACAGGTTCTGGTTCGGCACCACGATCGAGGTGTCGACGAACCGCTGCAGTTCCTGCAGGCCGGCCTCGGCCAGGCGCATGCGGTGGCGGCCCTCGAAACGGAACGGCTTGGAGACGACGGCCACCGTCAGCACCCCGCGCTCCCGGGCGCAGCGGGCGATATAGGGCGCGGCCCCCGTGCCCGTCCCGCCGCCCATGCCGGCGGTGATGAACACCATGTCGGCGCCCTCGAGCTGGGCGACGATCTCCTCACGCGACTCTTCCGCCGCGCTCATCCCGACGCCGGGGTTGGCGCCGGCGCCCAGGCCTTGCGTCGCCAGCACCCCGAGCTGGATGCGGCGTTCGGCCTTGGAAACGGCCAACTGCTGGGCGTCGGTGTTGGCGACCACGAACTCGACGCCCGCAAGCCCCGATTCGATCATGTTGTTGACCGCGTTCACCCCGGCCCCGCCGATCCCGAACACCACGATCTTCGGTTGCAGTTTGGGCGCCCATGCGGGGCGGCGGACGTCGATGGCGTCGGTCATCTGGGAGGGGGGTCCTGGAGGGGCGTGCTAGCGGGCGAGATCGCGGTTGAGCGGCGGGTCGTGAGCCGCGATCAGGTCCGCCTGCTGGTCTTCGCGCGCCCGGCGGGCGATAGCCAGCCGAATGAACACCTGGGTGTCGCCATAGGCCGTGCGGGCCTTCTCCCACACCTCGCGCCATCCTTCGGAAAGGTCCTCCGTGGCGCCGGCGTAGACCAGTTCGCGCTTGCCGTCGGGGTCGGTCACCAGCACGAAATTGCCGGCTCCGCGGGGCGGGCGGGCGTCGTCGAAGGCCATGTAGCGGAACGCCTCATTCGAGGAGCCTCGAAATTCGACATATGCCGCCATGCCTCGTCCCCGTAACGCGCCGATCCATCCGCCAGCACACCTGCTTACGCCATAGGATTATGGTCGCAACCGGGCGATGCGGTCGCCGCGACGCCCACTTGCGAACACAAGCATTGAGATCGCGGTTCGTTACAGTCTTTGCGGTGGGACCGACCCATGGCAAGCTTCGCCATCGACGTTCGACGGGGGCGGCATGGCGACGGCGATTTTAGCAGGCGCAAAGGGCGACGGGCGGCGGTTCTACGTCGCCATGGCGGGCGTCTTCGTGCTCATCGCGTTCGGCGGGTTCATCCCGACCTACTGGGCGAAGATGGCGACGGGAACCTTCACCGGCGCGCCGATCCTCCATCTGCACGGCGCGATTTTCTTCACCTGGACGATGTTTTTCCTGGTGCAGACATCGCTGGTGGCGGCCGGCCGGACGCTGGATCACCGGTCGTGGGGGCTGGCGGGGGTCTCGCTGGCCACCGCCATGGGCTTCACCGTGGTGCTGGCGGTCATCAACTCCATCAAGGTCGCCGAGACGATCGGTCTTGGCGACGCGGCGCGACGGTTCTCGGTGGTGTCGCTCACCGCCCTGCTGATGTTCGCGACCTTCTTCACCCTGGCGATCGTCAAGATCCGCGACTCGGAGAGTCACAAGCGGTTGATGATCCTGGCGATGATCCCGCTGATGCAGGCGGCCTTGGCCAGGGTGTTCATGGTGCTGTTCGCCCCGCCCGGAGTCGTAGGGCCGCCTCCGGTTGTCGCCGCCATCCCGCCGGGCCTGGCGGTCGATCTGCTGATCGTGGCCGCCATCGTCTACGACTGGCGCACGCGCGGGAAGCCGCATCCGATCTACCTGATCGGCGGGACGGCCCTGGTGGTCCAGCAGCTGCTCTGCCTGCCGATCGGCGCCTCGGCCGCGTGGATGGGTTTCGCCCATGGCGTCGAGGGCCTGGCCGGCTGAGCCGCCCTCAGCGATCGAGGCGCGGGAGCAGGGGGCGCATTTCGGCGGCGTACTGGTGGATCGTCTTGCCCTGTCCGCGCAGGCGGGTCGGATCGAAGGCGCCCTGGCAGACCTGGCGCTGCATCCCGGCGGCCGGCGTATTGGCCGCCACGGGGGTCCAGGCCTCCACCTTTTTGCTGGTCACAAGCGGCTTGGCCTTGTCGTCGTAACGAACGCCGGAGACCATGCGGTTGCGCTTGCGCGCGCAATCGAACTCCAGCTCGCTGGCTTCCAGATAGACCCGCTGGGGCTTGTGTTCGGGCAGCACCACATAGGCCCACGCCCGCCAATAGGGGCCGCTCCTGCGGACCGTGGCCACGTCCACCACGCTCAGTCCCTCCACCGGCGAAGCGCCCAGCACGGCGTAGGGCTCGGCCCGCGCCAGGCACGGCGGCGCCAGCGCCGCGCTCAGCGAGAGGCAGGCCAGGACGTTACGCATGCGGTTCGACATCGCCGGCAGTCTCGCAGGCCTTGGTCTATGCGGGGTTAAGCCGGCGTCGCGTGCGCCAGGCTTCCCGTGACCGCAAGGTAGATCATCTGCCGAAGCCGATCGAAAAGCTTGGCGCGGGCCTCCGGGCAGAGGTCGAAATCGGGGCTGATGCTGCGGCTGACCCCCATGCCCATCATCAGGGCGCCCAGCAACCGCGCCTTCACGGCCGCGTCGGGCGCGTCGAGCCAGTCGGCGATGGGCTGGTAGAAATTGGCGTCCCCCGTGCGGCGGATCACCTCGGCCGCCCGTGGCGAGGCGGCCGAACGGAGCATGATCTGAATACAATCCATCTTCGGGCTGTCGGTGGGCCCGTAGACCAGGGTTTCTGCGATGCGGGCGCTGAACTCCGCCGGATCGCCGCAGAACATCTCACCGGGATCGGTGGTCGAGCACATAACGTTGACGAACAAGCCCTCCTTGCCGCCGAAGTATCGGCAGATCAGAGCGGCGTCGACGCCGGCCAGGGCGGAGATCTCGCGAAGGCCTGCCGCGTCATAGCCCTCCCGCGCGAAAACGCTGCGCGCCGCGTCCAGGATGGCGTTTCGCGTGGCTTCCGCGTTTCGCCGCCTCGGCGAAGCGTGCTCGACAATGGTCATATCGGTCCTCCCGGGCTTTTCTATCAACGCCTGTTGACTTACTCTGGCATAAGGCGCTCTAGAAGTCACCCACTGTTGACATTTGGTCGCGCGCGACCCTGAGCCTTGGGACCAGAGGCATGCGTTATCCTTCCTATGCGGCGCTTATCGGCGTCGGCGTCGCGGTTTTGGCCCTGAGCGCATGCGGCGCGAAGAAGGCGCCGCCAGCCCAGCCGGCGCCCATGGTCTCGGTCGCCACGCCCCTCCAGGAAAAGGTCGTCGACTGGGACGACTTCACCGGCCGCTTCGAGGCGGTGCAGAAGGTCGAGGTCCGCGCGCGGGTCGGCGGCTATCTGCAGGGCGTGCATTTCCGTGACGGCCAGTTCGTCCAGAAGGGCCAGCTGCTGTTCACCCTCGACCCGCGCCCGGCCCAGGCCCTGCTGGCCTCGGCCAAGGCCCAGGCCGAGCAGGCTCGCGGCGAGGCCGCGCGTGCGGAAACCCTGTTGGCCAGCCAGGCGATCTCCCGCGAGGAATATGAGGCCAAGCGCGCCGCCGCCCTCAGCGCCGACGCGACCGTGCGGGCCCGCGCCCTGGACCTGGAATTCACCCGCGTGACGGCGCCGGTCGCCGGCGTCGTCTCCTATCGCCGGGTCGATCCGGGCAATGTGATCGCCGGCGGCAGTTCGGCGGCCGAGGTCCTGACGACGGTGGTTTCCACCAATCCCATCCATTTCGTGTTCGACGCCTCCGAAGGCCAGTTGCTGAAGTACCAGCGCGAGGGGGCGAGCCGCGGCACGCGGGTCAATATCCGGCTGCAGGACGAGACACGGGACAGCTGGACCGGAACCATCGACTTCGCCGACAACGCCCTCGACGACGGCACCGGCGCCGTGCGCATGCGCGCGGTGGTCGCCAATCCCACGGGCTTCCTCAAGCCGGGCCTGTTCGGTCGGGCCCAGGTCGAGGGCTCGGGCGCCTATCCCGCCATGCTGATTCCCGAAGGCGCCGTTTCCGCCGATGGCGCGCACAAGGTCGCCTATGTCGTGGGCAAGGACGGCGTCGTCGCCCAGAAGGTGCTGCAGCTTGGCCCGTCGAGCGGCGGGCTGCGGGTTGTCCGCTCGGGCTTGCGCCCCGACGACAGGGTGATCGTCAACGGCGTCCAGCGCGCCCGGCCCGGCGAGAAGGTCCAGGCCAAGACGGTGCCGATCGTTCGCGCCGCCGCCCCCCCGCCCGGCCAGGCCACCACCGCGACCCCGCCGTCGGCCGCCGCCACGCCGGCCGGCTAGGAGGCGACCATGCGATTCTCGCACTTCTTCATCGACCGGCCGATCTTTGCGGCCGTCATCGCGGTGTTCATCGCGCTGCTGGGCATCTTCGCCTATCCGCAACTGCCGCTGGCGCAGTACCCGGAGATCGCCCCGCCCACCATCCTGGTGGCGGCCCCCTATCCCGGCGCCTCGGCCGAGACCCTGGCCGAGACCGTCGCCGCGCCCCTGGAGCAGGAGATCAACGGCGTGGAGGGCATGCTCTACATGAGCTCGTCATCCGCCAACGGCCTGGCCCAGATCACCGTCACCTTCCGGCCGGGCACCGACCTCAACGCCGCCCAGGTGCTGGTGCAGAATCGGGTGGCGCTGGCCCAGCCCCGCCTGCCCGAGGCCGTCCGCCAGATCGGCGTGACGGTGGAGAAGCAGGCCACCGGCTTCCTGCTGATCGTCGCCCTGACGGCGGAGAACGCCAGCGTCGACGCCAACTATCTCGGCAACTACGCCAGCGGGCCGCTGCGCGACCGCCTGCTGCGGATTCCCGGCGTCGGCGGCGCCCAGCTGTTCGGCGGCGGCCTCTATTCGATGCGGGTCTGGATCGACCCCGGCAAGGCGGCCGCCCGCGACCTCACCGCCGGCGAGATCGTCGCGGCCCTGCGCGCCCAGAACGTCCAGGTGGCCGGCGGCGGCCTCGGCGCGCCGCCGATCGACAGCGGCGTGAGCACCGAACTGCCGGTGCAGGTGCAGGGCCGGCTTTCGGACCCCGCCCAGTTCGCCGACGTGGTGATCAAGCGGACGCCCGGCGGCGGGGTGGTGCGGGTGGGCGATGTCGCGCGCGTGGAGCTCGGCGCCCAGGACTACAGCATCCGCGCCTCCTTCAGCGGCAAGCCCGGCCTCGCCCTGGCGGTGATCCAGCAACCCGGCTCCAACGCGCTTTCGACCGCCCAGGCGGTGCTGGCCGAGATGAAGGCGGCCGAGCCCGACTTCCCCCCCGGGGTCAGCTACGAGATCCCCTACAACCCGACCGAATATGTCGAGGCCTCGGTCAACGCCGTGCAGCACACCCTGTTCGAAGCCGTGATCCTGGTGGTCCTGGTGGTGGTGGTGTTCCTGCAGACATGGCGGGCGGCGATCATCCCCATCCTGGCCATTCCGGTGGCGCTGGTGGGGGCCTTCGCGGTCCAGCTGGCCCTGGGCTATTCCATCAACTCCCTGTCGCTGTTCGCCCTGGTGCTGGCCGTCGGCATCGTCGTCGACGACGCCATCGTGGTGGTGGAGAATGTCGAGCGGAATATCCGCAGCGGCCTGACCCCGCGCGAAGCGGCCTTCCGGACTGTGGACGAGGTGTCCGGCGCCCTGATCGCCATCGGCCTGGTGCTGCTGGCGGTGTTCATCCCCACCGCCTTCGTGCCGGGAATCCCCGGCGCCTTCTATCGGCAGTTCGCGGTGACCATCTCGGCGGCGGCCACCATCTCCCTGCTGTTGTCCCTGACGCTTTCCCCGGCGCTGGCCGCCCTGCTGCTCAGGCCGCACCCCAAGGGCGACGCGCCGGCCGGACCCCGTTGGATGCGACCCCTCAGTCTCGCCGGGCGGAAGTTCAACGAAGGCTTCGAATGGCTCAGTGACCGCTATGGCCGGGTCACGGCGCGGTTGGTGCGGGCAGCGGCCATGGTGCTGATCGTCTACGCAGGCCTTCTGGGGCTCACCGGCTGGCGGCTGGCCGCGACGCCCAGCGGGTTCATCCCGCAACAGGACCAGGGCATGCTGATCGGGGTGATCCAGTTGCCCCCCGGCGCGACGCTGGAACGCACCGACGCCGTGCTCAAGCGCGCCATGGCCATCGTCAAGGACCAGCCCGGCGTGCAGAACCTCGGCGGCTTCGCGGGCCTCGACGGCGCCAGTTTCACCAACGCCTCCAACGCGGCGACCTTCTTCGTCCGCCTGGACGACTGGTCCTTGCGCGGCAAGGCCTTGTCGGCCGACGCCATCTCCGGGGCGATCATGCAGAAGATGGGCGCCATCGAGGACGCCAACGTCTTCGTGCTCGCCCCCCCGCCCGTCCCGGGCCTGGGCAATGGCGGCGGCTTCAAGATGATGGTGCAGAACCGCGGCGCCGGCGACTATCGCCAGCTGGAGGCGGCGGCCAACGCCCTGGTGGGCGCGGCCCACCAGTCGGGTCAGACCCAGGGCGTCTTCTCGCAGTTCAACACCGGCTCGCCGCGGATCACCGCCGACGTCGACCGCGACCGCGCGCAGTTGCTGGGCGTGGCGCCCGGCGACGTCTACGACACGCTGGGGATCTATCTCGGCTCCAGCTACGTCAACGACTTCAACATGCTGGGCCGCTCGTTCCGGGTCACCGCCCAGGCCGATCCGACCTCTCGCGACGACGTTTCCGACGTCGCCAACCTGAAGGTCCGCGCCACCGGCGGCGCCATGGTGCCCCTTGGCTCGGTGGCCACCTTGCGCGACGACACCGGCCCGGTGCGGGTGGTGCGCTTCAACCTCTTCCCCGCCGCCGAGGTCCAGGGCCAGGCCGCGCCGGGCGTCTCCTCCGGCCAGGCGCTGAAGAACATGGAGGACCTGGCGGCCAAGACCCTGCCGCCGGGCTTCGGCTACGAGTGGACGGAACTGGCCTTCCAGGAAAAGGCCGCCGGCAACAGCGGCACGCTGGTGTTCCTGATGGCCGTGGTGCTGGTGTTCCTGGTGCTGGCCGCCCAGTACGAGGCCTTCACCCTGCCGCTGGCGGTGATCCTGATCGTGCCCATGTGCGTGCTGGCGGCGATCCTCGGGGTCAACCTGCGGGGCCAGGACAACAACATCCTGACCCAGGTCGGCCTCGTGGTGCTGGTGGCCCTGGCGGCGAAGAACGCCATCCTGATCGTGGAGTTCGCCAAGCAGGCGGAGGATCGCGACGGCATGGATCGCTTCCAGGCGGCGGTGGCGGCGGCCAGGACGCGGTTGCGGCCGATCCTGATGACCTCGCTCGCCTTCATCTTCGGGGTCGTCCCGCTGATGCTGGCCGTCGGTCCCGGTGCGGAGATGCGCCAGTCGCTCGGCACGACCGTGTTCTTCGGGATGCTGGGGGTGACCGTGTTCGGCCTGATCTTCACGCCGGTCTTCTATGTGGTGTGCCGCCGCATGTCGAAGACCCTGCCCAAGGCGCCCGTGCGCGAGCGCCACTTCCCCACCACCGGCGGCGGTACGCCGCACGATCCCTTCGAAGATTCGGACGCCTACAGCCATGACTAGAGTTAGACCCTGGGCGGCGGCGGTCTCGGCGCTGACGCTGACGGCCTGCGCGGTCGGCCCGAACTACGACCGGCCCGAGGCGGTCCCCGGCGGCCAGGGCGCCTTCGTCGCCGGCGGCGGCCCGGCCTTCGTCGCCGATCAGCCTCCCGGCGACTGGTGGCGGCTGTTCGACGACCGCGCGCTGGACGGGCTGGTGGAAGAGGCGCTCGCGGCCAACAAGGACATCGCCGTGGCCGCCGCCAACCTCGCCCAGGTGCGCGCCCAGCTCGGCGAGGCCCGCGCCGCGCGCCTGCCGTCCACCGAGGTCAGCGCCTCGGGCGGCCGGGTGCGCCAACCCGATCCGACCACGGGCCGGCTGCGCGACAGCGACAGCGTCGCCGTGGGCTTCGACCTCTCCTACGACCTCGACTTCTTCGGCCGCACGACGCGGGCCATCCAGGCCGCCCGCGCCGACGCCGACGCGGCCCAGGCCGCCCTCGACGTGGTGCGGATCGCCGTGGCCAGCGAGACGGCGCGCGCCTACGCCGACGCCTGCGCCGCCAACGCGCAGATCGCGGTCGCCCGCCGCACGCTCGACGTGCAGCAGCAGACCTTCGATCTGACGCAGCGCCAGCTCGACGCCGGGGCCGGCACGCGGTTGGACACCAGCCGCGCCGCGGCCCTGCTGGAGACCACGCGGGCCTCGTTGCCGACCCTGGAAGCCGGCCGCGACGGGGCGCTCTTCCGCCTGGCCGTACTGCTGGGCAAGCCGCCGGCGCAGGCGCCGGACGTGGCCAAGGCCTGCGCGGTCGCGCCCCAGGTGGCGGTCGCCATTCCCACCGGCGACGGCGCCGCGCTGCTGAAACGTCGCCCCGACGTGCGCCAGGCCGAGCGCGCGCTCGCCGCGGCCACCGCCCGGGTCGGCGTGGCGACGGCCTCGCTCTATCCGTCGATCAGGCTCGGCGGATCGATCTCTTCATCGGCGGCGAAGCTCGGCGACCTGGGCGACGACTACCAGTTCAGCGTCGGCCCGCTGATCAGCTGGACCTTCCCGAACATCGTCGCCGGGCGCGCCCGCGTGAAGCAGGCGGGCGCCGCGGCGGAGGCCGCGCTGGCCAGCTTCGAGCAGACCAACCTCACCGCCCTGCAGGAGACCGAGACGGCGCTGAGCGCCTATGCCCGCGAACTCGATCGCCGGGCCGCCCTGACGCGGGCTGCGGCCCAGAGCGCCGACGCCGCCAGGCTCGCGCGCATCCGCTACGACGCCGGCGCCGACAGCTTCCTGTCCGTGCTCGACGCCGAACGCACCCGCGCCGACCTCGACGCCCAGCTGGCGGCGTCGCAGGCCCAGGTGGCCACGAACCAGATCGCGGTGTTCAAGGCGCTCGGCGGCGGCTGGCCGACGCCTCCTGGCGGCTAGCCTACGGCCTCGGCGTCGCGCCGGATGCGCCCGACCATGGCCGCCAGGCCGTTGGAGCGCTGCGCCGAGAGGTGGCCGCTCAGGCCCAGCTTGTCGAAGGCCGCCCGTGCGTCGAAGGCGCTGATCTCGCCGGCCTTGCGCCCGGAATAGAGCCGCAGCAGCACCGCGATCAGTCCGCGGACGATGTGGGCGTCGGAATCGCCGCGGAACATCAGGCTGCGGTCGGGCTGGGGTTCGGTCACCAGCCAGACCTGGCTGGCGCACCCGCGCACCTTGTTGGCTTCGGACCGCTCCGCGTCGGTCAGCGGCGCCAGGTCGCGCCCCAGGTCGATCACATAGCGATAGCGCTCCTCCCAGTCGCCCAGCAGGTCGAACTCGGCGGCGAGGTCTTCAAGGTCGTCTTCGATGGAAGCCATGGTCTGCGCGACTTAAGGTGCCGCCAGCGCTTACGCAACCACGGCTCAGGCGGCGGGCAGCCGCACGCGGGCGGTCAGGCCCTTTCCAGGCTCCGAGCTTATCCGCAGCCGGCCGTTCATGGCCTGGCAAAGCAGGTCGCAGATCGGCAAGCCGAGACCCGCGCCTTCGCTGCGTCGCGTCAGCGCGTTCTCGCCCTGTTCGAACGGGCGCAGTAGGCGGGGGATATCGCCGGGGTCGACGCCGGGACCCTGGTCCTGGATGTCGATCTCCACCCAGCCGTTGGCCGCGCGGGCGCAGATCCGCACCTCGCCCTCGTCCGGCGAGAAGGCCGCGGCGTTCTGGATCAGGTTGGTCAGCACGCTGCGCAGGCCGCGGGAATCCGCCATCACGCTGGGCAGCTCTCCCTGGTTCTCGATCACCACGCGGGCGGCGTGAAGGGCCAGTTCCTCGCGCAGGCCGTCCAGCACGTCGTCCAGTGCATGATCCAGCCCCTCCGGGCGCAGGTCCAGGTCCATGGTGTGGCCCTCGAGGCGGGCGATCTCCAGGATCTGGTTCACCAGCTTCAACAGGCGCAGGCCGCTGGTGCGGATGATGCCGGCGTATTCCTTGTACTGCGGCGCGCCCATTGGGCCGTAGAGCTCGCCCGACAGGATCTCCGAAAATCCGAGGATCGAATTCAGCGGCGTGCGCAGCTCGTGGCTGACCATGCGGAGGAAGGAGCGCTTGTTGTCGTCCAGGCTCGCCATGCGGCGCGTCCAGGCCGCGGCGCGGCGATCGGCGGCGGCCGATGCGGCGGCTGACGTGGCGTCTGGGGTCGGTGTCGTTCGCACGGCGTGGGGCATGGCAGCGCTCGGCGCCTCATGGTCTGGATCGTCATTATCGGGGCGAGGCGCTTACGAATTGGTTTCCGAACCGGAGGGGTCTTGGTGAATCATCGCCCGTGGCGCGAGCAGCCTTACGCCGCGCCGCTGCGCCCGCTAAGCTGGGTCCGGCTTCTCGGAAATACGTGGAAATATATCAGCTTTGCCGTTGATCGACCGCCAAGGCCGCCTGTCTCCGTCGCCTTCGCGTTCCCGCGTCAAGGGCGACTTCGTGCTGTGGTGGCACCTGGGCTGGCTGGCGGCGGTGACCTTGGGCGCGGGCTTGTTGTGGGCGTGCGGGCTGATGACGTCGGGCCGGCCGCTGGGGGCGCTGTTCGCCGGCGCCGCGCCGGCCGCCATCGGCATGCTGCTCTGGCGCGCGCAGGACCGGCTCAGCCAGACGCTGCTGGTGGTCAACTGGGCGATCGGCGCCGTGGTGGCCGGCGTGCTGACCGGCGGCGCGGGCGGTCCCATGGCGGCGTGGTGCCTGGCGCCCCTGGCCGCGGCGGTGACGCTGAGGCGACCCCAGCTGATCGTCCTGGGCGGCGCCTTGTCGGTGGCTGCGGCCGCCCTGACGTCGGCCGGCGGGCTGCTGCTGCCGGAATCGGCCCTGGCCCCGGGGGTCGCCCGCGGCCTCGGCTTCATCGCCCTGGCGGTGATCACCGGCGGCTTCGGCGCGGCCCTGGTGGCGGTGCAGGCGACGGAGGGCCTGAAACAGGCGCTGACCGCCCAGCCGCAGCTGCTCGTGGCCCTGGACGCCAAGGGTTGGGTGACGGGGCTGGCCGGCCATGCCCCGGCGGGCGTGGCCGCCTCGAAGCTCCTGGGGCGCAGCCTGCTGGACGCCGTCGCGCCGGACGCCTGGGCCGAGGTCGAGGCGGCGATCGCCCGGGCCCTGGCCGGCGGCGCGGCCGAGGTCGGTTTCGCGCCGGCGGGCGATGCGGCCGGCTGGGCGATCCTCAGCCTGCGCCGCGTGGACGGCCGCCGCCTGGTGGGCGCGGTGCGCGACGGCCGCCAGCAACGGGCCCATGAGGCCGCGCTGGAGCAGGCCCGCGACGAGGCCGACGCGCAGAACGCCGGCAAGTCCCGCTTCCTGGCCAATATGAGCCACGAACTGCGCACCCCGCTCAACGCCATCATGGGGTTTTCGGACATCATGCGGCAGCGGCTGTTCGGCCCCATGCCCGAGCGCTACGGCGAATATTCCGAACTCATCCACGAGTCCGGCAGCCATCTGCTCGAACTGATCAACGACGTCCTCGACATGTCGAAGATCGAGGCCGACCGCTACGAGCTGTCGCGCGACGAGTTCGACGCCCGCGACGCCATCGCCGCGGTGCTGCGCCTGATGCGGGGCCAGGCGGAGCGGGCCGGCGTCAACCTGCGCGGCGTACTGTCGAAGGACCCGCTGGCGGCCTATGCTGACCGGCGGGCGCTCAAGCAGATCGTCCTGAACCTGATCTCCAACGCGCTGAAGTTCACCCTGCGCGGCGGCTCGGTGACGGTCTCGGCCCAGCGGCTGGGCGAGGTGCTGGAAGTGGTGGTGTCCGACACCGGCGTCGGCATCGGCGCGGCCGACCTCGATCGCCTCGGCCGCCCCTACGAACAGGCCGGCGGCGCCGAACAGCGCGCGGCGGGAACCGGCCTGGGGTTGTCGCTGGTGCGGGCCTTCGCCGAACTGCACGGCGGCGACATGACCATCGAGAGCGCCCTGGGCGAGGGGACCTCGGTCACCGTGCGCCTGCCGGTGCTGGAAAGCGTCGCGACGCCCGAGCCGGTGGGGTAGCCGCTACCGCTGCGCCATCTGCACGAAGGCGCGGCCGGCGGCGAAATCGCCCACCTCCACATAGGCCCGGCGCACGACGTCCTGCTGTCCGGGGAAGACGAACTCCACGGCGATGGATTCGCGCGGGTCCAGGCCCGCCAGCTCGCGGGCCGCCTCCGCCGGGAAGCGGAAGGCCCAGCCCGACTTCATGTCCTTGGCCAGCAGGTCGTCGCCCGCCGTGCTGCGGGCCTCCGCCGAGAACGTCTTCAGCGCCCCGGCCGGCGGCAGGCGCCTCTGCAGGGGCAGGCGGCCGCGGGCGTCGGCGCCGCGGACGTCCAGATAGGGGCCGAGGCTGCGGCCGGTGTCGCGCATCACCAGGCGCGCGGTATAGGGGGTGGCGCCGTCGGCGAACTGGGCGACCGCCAGCAGGGCGCCCGGCGTCTGCTTGCCGGCCATGCCGAACACCATCTTGTCCCAGCCGAAGCTCGAGGTCTGCGCCAGCCGCCAGCGGACGGTGCGGCCGCTCTCGCGGTCGGCGCGCCAGTCGGCGTGGTCGCCGGGATAGACCTGGCGGCTGAGGCGGGCATAGCCCTCGAAGGCGTTGCGCACGCGGCCGGCGGCCACGGCGATGTCCTTCGAGGAACAGGAGGTGCGGTCGACCGTGGCGCGGGCCCGGCGCTCCACCGCCTGCAACTGACGCTCGTCGGCGCCGGCCCGCAGCGAGGCGCCGCGCGCCTGGGCCTGGCCCACCGCCAGGGCGGCGGCGATGTCGGGGGCGAACAGGCCGCAGCGCCCGTCGGCGGCGGTCATCACCGTGCGCTCGTAGAACAGGTCCAGCGGCGCGGCCTGGGCGAGGCTCGGGGCCGCCACGACGGCGGCCGCCAGCGCCGCCAGGCGTCGGGCCGGCGCGCGCGGACTGCTCATGAAAGGCTTTGCTCTTTTCATCGGGGGCATGATCTGAGACGTCATAGGGCCAACGGCCTTTCCGTTCGGTTATCGAGGTCGCGCGCGCCGCATGCTGCTTTCCACCGACATCTGGGTCGCGGCCCTGTTCCGCCGGGCCGAGCTCGCCGGCGCCTATCCGATGGTGATCCGCAAGGGCGACGCCCGCGCCGGCGCGGTCCTGGTCAAGGTGCTCAATCGCCCCGAGGGCACGGCGCGGCTCTATGCCGAGGCGACGCGCGGCGATGGAGAACGCGTCTGGATGCAGCCGGCGCTCTCGGACCAGGAGCAGGACCTGGACCGCTATGTGGAGCGCGCGGTCCGCGTCGATCCCGACGTCTGGGTGGTGGAGATCGACGATCGCCAGGGCCGACACTTCCTGACCGAGCCTGTCGAACAGGGTTGACGCCGTCTTCACCGTCTTCGTGCACCGCCTTTAAAGCCTCGGCGTGGCACACGGCGGCATGCGTTTTTCTGGCCTTGCCGCGTTTCCCCCCACCCTGTTCCTGATGAACGAGGTGGTGCTCGAACTGGACGCCGGCGGCCCGCGCGGAACCACCGCGCGCGGCTTCCGCTCGCTGTCCTTCAACGCCGTCCTGCGCATGGGCCAGGAACTCTACGCCGAGCACCCCTTGCTCCACTACGCCAAGCCGGAGCGCGCCATGCGCCTGGCCAGCCTGCTCAGCGCCAAGGCGCCCTCGATCAACGGCGCGCTCTTCATCGCCCCGCGCTTCGGCTGCGCCGCCGAGGAGGTGACCGTGCGCCTAGCCACCACGCCGCTGGAGGTGATGGAAGACCTCCATGCACGCCAGATGTCGGGGCGCCTCGACACCGTCGTCGCCGACCGCCAGGTGTGGCGGCGCCTGGCGGGTTAGGCTTTTTCCGGGCCGGCGGATTTGCTTCGCCGCACGCCGCAGGCTAACCCCGCGCCATGAGCACCTCTCCTGCCGCGCAGGCCGCACGTCGGCGCACCTTCGCGATCATCTCCCACCCTGACGCCGGCAAGACGACGCTGACGGAAAACCTGCTGCTGGCCGGCGGGGCGATCCGGGCCGCCGGCGCCGTGCGCGCCCGCGGCGAGGCGCGCCGCACGCGCTCGGACTGGATGAAGATCGAACGCGAGCGCGGCATCTCGGTCTCGGCCAGCGTCATGACCTTCGACCACGACGGCCTGATGTTCAACCTGCTGGACACCCCGGGTCACGAGGACTTCTCCGAAGACACCTATCGCACGCTGACCGCCGCCGACGCCGCGGTCATGGTGCTGGACGCCGCCAAGGGCATCGAGCCGCAGACGCTCAAGCTGTTCGAGGTCTGCCGCCTGCGCGACATCCCCATCGTCACCTTCATCAACAAGATGGACCGCGAGGCCCAGGACCCCTTCGAACTGCTGGACGAGATCGCCTCCAAGCTGGCGCTGGACCCCGCGCCGTTGTTCTGGCCGGCCGGTTCCGGCGGACGCTTCAAGGGCATGCTCGACCTGCGCGGGGGCAAGTTCCTGCCGTTCGCCAAGAAGGGCGCCCACAAGGACGACGGCCATCCCGAGCCCGTCGCCTTCGGCGGCAATGCGGTGGTGAGCTACCTGGAGCCCGACGAGCAGGCCGAGCTCGACGAAGGCGCCATGCTGGTCCAGGAGGCCGCCAAGCCCTTCGATCCCCAGGCCTTCCTGGAGGGCCACATGACGCCGGTGTTCTTCGGCTCGGCGCTCCGCCAGTTCGGGGTGGCCGAACTGCTCGAAGGCCTGGGCGCCTACGCCCCCCCGCCCAAGGCCGTGGCCGCCGTGCGCAGCGGCGAGGCCACCCATGTCGCGCCGGGCGACCGCGAGGTCTCCGGCTTCGTCTTCAAGGTCCAGGCGAACATGGACCCCAACCACCGCGACCGCATCGCCTTCCTGCGGCTGACCTCGGGCAAGTTCGCCCGCGGCATGAAGCTGAAGGTGCAGAACACCGGCCGTCAGCTCTCGGTCAACGCGCCGATCATGTTCTTCGCCTCCGACCGCGAACTGGCCGAGGAAGCCTATGCCGGCGACGTCATCGGCATCCCCAACCACGGCGTCCTGCGGGTGGGCGACAGCCTGTCGGAGACCGGCCTCCTGCGCTTCGCCGGCCTGCCCAACTTCGCCCCCGAGATCCTCCAGCGCGTGCGGGTCAAGGACCCCCTGAAGGCCAAGCACCTGAAGAAGGCGCTGGAAGGCTTGGCCGAGGAGGGCGTGACCCAGCTTTTCCGCCCGACGCTGGGGGCCGATTTCATCGTCGGCGCCGTGGGGCCGCTGCAGTTCGAGGTGATGGCCGACCGGCTGGCGGGCGAGTACCAGCTCGACGTCATGTTCGAACCCGCGCCCTACGCCGAGGCCCGCTGGCTGGTGGGCGACAAGGCCGAGCTCGACGACTTCGCCAACAAGCACAAGACCGCCATGGCCAGCGACATCGACGACCAGGTGGTGTTCCTGGCCAAGTCCGCCTGGGAAATCGGCTACGTCGCCGAACGCTACCCCAAGGTCGCCTTCGAGCGCACGAAGGAGCGGGGGTAGGTGCCCATTGGCCCCCACACTCCGCTCGTCCCGGCGAAGGCCGGAACCTGATGCCTGCCTCGATCCTCTACGGCGCCCCGATGCCGGGCCTGGTCCAGATCCCCGCCGGCGCGACCCAGGTCTCGCCCCTGGTCCCCGGCGCCGCGCCGCTTGAATCCATCCCTGACGCCAGCCTCGACGCCGCCGTCGTCGCCGCCCCGCCTGGCGTGCTGGAGCGCGACGCGGTCCTGGCCCATGCCCTGCGCGCGCTTAAGCCCGGCGGCCGGCTGACGGCGCTGGCGCCCAAGGACAAGGGCGGGGCGCGGCTGCGCAAGACGCTGGAAGGCTTCGGCTGCCACGTCGAGGACCTGCCCAAGCGTCGCCACCGGATCTGCCACGTGGTGCGCCCCGCCGACCTTGTGGGCCTGGAGGCCGCCGTCGCCGCCGGCGCGCCACGCTTTCTCGAGGCCCTCGGCCTGTGGTCGTGGCCGGGCGTCTTCAGCTGGGACCGGATCGATCCCGGCAGCCTGCTCTTGATGCAGCACCTCCCCCCCGCCTTCGCCGGCAAGGGCGCCGACCTGGGGGCGGGGATCGGCGTCCTGGCCCATCACGTGCTGGCGTCGCGCGCCGTCACGGCCCTGACCCTGCTGGACGTCGACCGCCGGGCGGTGGAGGCGGCCAGGCGCAACGTCGTCGATCCCCGCGCGGCCTTCGCCTGGGCCGACGTGCGGAAGGCCGCCCTGGCCGACCTCGACTTCGTGGTGATGAACCCGCCCTTCCATGACGCCGGCAGCGAGGACCGGAACCTCGGCGTCGGGTTCATCTCCGCGGCCGCCGCAGCCCTGCGGCGCGGCGGCGCCTGCTGGCTGGTGGCCAACAAGCATCTGCCCTATGAAGCGCCCCTCAAGGCGGCCTTTTCCCGCGTCGAACTGCGGGCCGAGGCCGGCGGCTACAAGGTCTACGAGGCCCACCGATGACCGCCGCCCGCCTCGACCGCCTGCTGGCCAACCTCGGCTACGGGTCGCGGCGCGAGGTCCAGGCCCTGGCCTCGTCCGGCCTGGTGGTGTTCGATGGCGAGAAGATCCGCGACGGCGGCCGCAAGGTGCCCATCGGTCCCGACCTGCCCCAGCGGATGACCGTGGCGGGCATCCCCCTCGACCCGCCGTCGCCCTTGACCCTGATCATGCACAAGCCGCTGGGCGTGGTCTGTTCCCATCGCGAGACCGGCCGCTCGATCTACGACCTGCTGCCCCTGCGCTGGCGGGCGCGGATGCCGGCGCTCTCCAGCGTCGGGCGGCTGGACAAGGACACCTCCGGTCTGCTGCTGATCACCGACGACGGCCCCTTCCTGCACCGGGTGATCTCGCCCAAGGCCAAGGTCTCCAAGCGCTATGTCGTCACCCTGGACCGGCCGCTGGCCGGCACGGAGGCCGCCGCCTTCGCCGCCGGCGACCTGATGCTGGAGAGCGAGGACAAGCCGTTGCTGCCGGCCGTCATGGAGGTGCTCGGCCCCAGGAGCGCGCGGCTGACCATCGACGAAGGCCGCTATCATCAGGTGCGGCGGATGTTCGCGGCGGTGGGCAATCACGTGGTCGCCCTGCACCGCGACCGGGTCGGCGCGTTAACACTTCCGGTGGAGCTCGCCGAGGGCGCCTATCGCGTGCTGGGCGCCGACGACATCGCCCTGCTGTTCTCAGGCGACTGATTTAAAAGCGCTTTTCGCCTTTTTTCCAAGACTTGGGCTCGCCTGTAACGCGAAGTTTGGAACGCGGCGACTCCCGGCGCTTTACTGTCTAGCGCCCCTCGTGGGTTAACCATGATCAAGAGTTAATGACTTGTTAAAGGCTTCGGCTCCGGCTTTGCTGATGTCCGTAAGAAGCCGCGCGAAACGTCCCGACCTGGGACGTATGCGGCGTCCCGGAGCGGCGATGTTTGATTTCGCTCGAGAGCTTAGGCGCCTGTTCGGCTCTGACGCCATGCGGCCCTATGCCGACGGCCTCACGGGCGGCGACGCCGGCCTCATGGAGCTGCTGGACCTGCGGCTGCTGACCAAGGAAGGCAAGGCGGCCGACGTCGCCGCCGGCCGGATCAGCGCCAAGGACAAGGCCCAGCGCCGCCTGGAAGCCGCCGTGGTCTGGCGCGAGGCCGCCCGCCGCTCGGGCGACGCCGTCGTGCTGCGCAAGGCCGCCGCCACCGCCGAGATCGCCGCCGCCGCCTTCGACCGCAACCGCCGTCCCGACGGCTGGGCCCGCGCCCGCTGCGAACAGGCCTTCTGCGCCATGCTGGGCGCTGAGCTGTTCGGCGACGAGGGCTTGAACGCCGCCGCCGAAGCCGCCTTCCGTGAAGCCCGCGCCGCCGCCCGCGGCGGTCTGGCCGCGCCGCTCGCCGATGTCGGCATCGCCGCCATCGAGGCGCGCCGTCACCTGAGCGACGGCGACGCCGTGACCGCACGCGCCTGCGCCGTCCGGTTCACCGCCCCTATCGCGGCCCTGGAAGCCCTGACCCGCCGTTGCTCCACCGCACGCCTCCTGGCCGCCGAAGCGCGCCTGGTCCGCGCCGACCTGCTGGCGGCGTTCGGCGCGCGCCTGAAGGACGCCGACCTGCTGCAGGCCGCCCACGACGAGGCCGCCGCCGCGGCCGATCGCCTGGACCCCACCTTCGAGCCCCTGACCTGGGCGCGCGCCGAAATCCTGCGCGGCCAGGCCCTGCTGCTGCGCGGCGACGTCCAGGGCGAGATCGAGACCATTTCCTTCGCCGTCACCGGCCTCGCCGACGTGCTGGATCACCTGAGCCGCGACCATAGTCCGCTGGACTGGGCCCGCATCCAGGTCGCCCTGGCCCAGGGCCTCCAGGCGCTCGGCGACGCCAGCGCCAACGAGCGGGCCTATGAGCAGGCCGTCACCTGCTATGATCGTGCGAACCTGGTCCTGCGGGATGCGCCCGCCGTGGCGCTGCGCGGCGCCGCGGCCAGCGCGCGGGCCGCCTGCCTGGCCCGTTCGGCTGAACTGACCGGCGACGTCGCCGTCCTCGACACCGCCATCGCGGCCATGAAGATCGAGCTTTCCACCCTGCCGGCCCGCCGCGATCCCGTGGGCTGGGCGCTCGCCCAGGTGCAGCTGGCGCGGCTTTATGAAGCCCGCATCGAGATCACCGGCAAGGACGCCGGCGAACGGCTCTCGGCCGTCACCGCCCTCGACGCCGCCCTCGACGTCTTCGGGGAACACGGCCTGCGCTCGCTGAGCGTCGTGGCCGTCGACGCCATGGATCGCCTGCGGGCCGGCTCGCGCTCCGTCGCGAACAGGTAGTTCGACGCCGACTTTCAACTTCTGATCGTTTGTGCCAGCATCCCCAGACGCTGGGGGGCGGGCGATGGGTTTGAAGTTCGAAGTTATGGCCGGTGTGGCCGTCTCGGTGGTGTCGGCCGCCGCTGCCGGCGCCCAGGTCCTGCCGTTCGCCGCCGCCGACTGGGAGGTGCAGCCGTCGCAGGCGGAGCTTCTGGCGGCATGGCCCGCGAGCACGCCGACTTCGATCTATGAAGGCAAGGTGCAGCTCGAGTGCGGCCTCGACTCTGCGCGGCGACCGAACGCTTGCCGCGTGATCGACGAATATCCGCTCGACCTGGGCTTCGCGGCCGCGGCCCTGAGCTTGGTCGGCAAATACGAGATCAAGGCTGGCAAGGCCCCGCCATCGGGCGGTCGCGTCGCGCTGTCGGTGTCCCTGCAGGCGCCGGGATATACGCGCGTCGAGTGGCTCAGGAAGCCCACGCGAGCGGACCTGCAGGCAGTCTGGCCGGTCGAAGCCTGGAAGCACGGCCAGGGCGGCTGGTCGGCTGTAAGTTGCAAGGTCAGCGAAGCTGGCATGCTGTTCGCCTGCGCCGCCGATGCGGAGAAGCCCGCTGGCGCGGGCTTCGGCGCCGCCGCCGTCGCCCTGACGCCCCAGTTCAAGATGAAGCCGGCGACCTTTCGAGGTGTTCCGGTCGCCTCGTCAGTGCGCATCCCGATCGTGTTCCCCAATTTCAGCCCCAGCATGGTCAACGCCGCGTCGGCGAGCCTGATGGACGCGACAGACTTCTGGCTCTCGGCGCCGAGCTACGCGGACGTCTTCGCCGCCTATCCGGCCAAGGCGCGAAACCCCCGGGTCGACGGACATGTGACGTTGAATTGCGTCGTGGCGAAGGACGGGTTGCTGAAGCAGTGCGCGACGATAACCGAGGCCCCGAGCGGAATGGGTTTCGCCGAGGCGGCGAAGCGATTGTCGAAGCATTTCGTCGCTGACATGCCGACGGTGAGGCCCCGGGCCACCGGCGAAATCTGGGTGCATCTCCCGATCGCCTTCCTGAGCGGGATGCTCGATGGCCAAACCCCGATCCTGGAGGGGCCTGCCTGGTCGCAACTGCCGACCGCCGAGCAGGCCGGGGAAATCTATCCCGATGCGGCGGACAAGGCTGGCGTCCTGACGGGCCGCGCGGTGTTGTCATGCCGCGTGCTGGCAGAGGGCAAGGTCGACTGCGGCGTCAGGACCGAGGAACCGGCGGGCTACGACTTTGGAGACGCCGCCATGCGCCTGGCGCCAAACTTTCGGTTGAAAATCTGGACTGCGTCGGGAACCCCCGTGATCGGATCGGCCGTCGCTATACCCATCCGGTTCAATATGGACGCGCCGCCGCCGGCCGCCGCCAAGCCCTAGTGTCTGGTCCCGGTGGTTAGGGGCGGCCTGCCCCCTCGGAAGGCGCGGCGGCGGGAATGCGGAATTCACACCACCGCGTAGCCGAAAGCATGGAATCGGCGCAACCATATAGAGTAGGATGTTTTGAATTCTACCCGAGGGTGGTGATGCAATTTCTGGGGCTCTGCTTCAACAACGCTGTCGTTGGTGTGCACACGCACCATGACAGCGCCCTGGTCGTCGTCTCCTATCTCGTCGCGGCGGTCGCCTCCTTCACGGCCCTGGACATGGCCGAACGGTTTCGGACCGCGCCGCTGTCCTCGCGCAGGTTTTGGCACCTCGGCGCGGCGCTGGTCCTGGGCGGCGGCATCTGGTCGATGCATTTCATCGCCATGCTGGCCTATCAGGCCCCGTTCAAGGTCGACTACGACGCGGGCCTGACCATCCTGTCGGGCATGATCGCGGTGGCGGGCGTCGCGGCGGGGTTGCAGATTCTGTCGCAGCGCACGAGCGCGGCGCGGATACTCGGCGGCGGAACCTTGGTCGGCCTGAGCGTTGCGGTCATGCACTACATGGGCATGGTCGCCATGCGGCTGCCTGGGGCGGTCTACTATCGCCCTGGCTTGTTCGGGCTTTCGATCCTGATCGCCGTGGCGGCGGCCAGCATCGCCCTTTGGTTGGCCTTCACCCTGCGGAATGCGTGGCAACGGGCCGTCGCCGCCCTGGTCATGGCCGCTGCGATCTGCGGCATGCACTTCACGGGCATGGCGGGCACCGTGATCGTCGCGACGCCGGGCCTGACCGACGCCTCGACCCAGTCGCTGGTGTCGGGCTCATTGCTCGCGGTCACCATTGTCGCCGGCATGGCCTTGATCCTCGGCATAGGCCTCATGTGCGCCTATCTCGACCGCCGGCTGGAAGCGAGGTCGTTGGCCGAGGCCGAACGGCTGCTGGCGCTCAATGAGGATCTGGAGTCGACCGTGAGGTCGCGCACCCTGGAGCTTACCACCGCGCTCGGCGCGCTGGACGAGCAACGCCGCCGGGCGGAGGCCGCCAACGGGGCCAAGTCGGAATTCCTCGCGAATATGAGCCACGAGTTGCGCACGCCCCTCAATGCGGTGATCGGGTTCTCCGAACTCCTGCGCCTGCGACGCGGGCCGGACGTGCTCAGCGACCGCCAGATCGAGGCGGTGGACCAGATCCATACGGCCGGCCGGCATCTGCTGGCCCTTATCGAGGAGGTGCTGGACTTCGCCAAGATCGAGAGCGGCAAGATCTCGATCTCCGTGGAGGCCATAGACGCGCAGGAAGTCGCCGAGGGGCTGTTCGGAAGTTTCAAGCTGGCCGCCGATCACGCCGGGGTGAGCCTGACCATCGCTGCGGCGGCCGAGCCGGTCACGGTGCGCGCCGACCATCTGCGGCTCAGACAGGTGTTGTCGAACCTGATCTCCAACGCCATCAAGTACAACCGGCCCCAGGGCTCGGTGATCGTCGAGGTGCGCGGCGCGGCTGGGCGCGTCCTGCTGAGCGTCACCGACACCGGCCTCGGCATTCCGGCCGACCGCATGGCCGACCTGTTCGAGCCGTTCGAGCGCCTGGGCCGAGAGGTTTCCAATGTCGAGGGCGCCGGCCTGGGCCTGGCCCTTACCCGGCGCCTGGTGGAGGCCATGGACGGGGAGTTGCGGGTCGAGAGCTGGGAGTCGGTCGGCTCGACCTTCACCGTCGACCTGCCGGCCGCCGAGCGCGCGGAGGTCCAGATTCGCGCCGTCGAGGCCGGCGGACGCGCCTTGGCCGGCGACGCCCCCGACGCCAAGGTCCTCTACATCGAGGACAACGCCTCCAATATCCGCCTGATGCGCCATATCGCCGAGGCCGTGGGCGGTTTGGACCTGCATGTGGCCGAACATCCGCTCGAGGGTCTGGAGCTGGCTGCGCGCCTGCAACCCGACGTCATCCTGTTGGACATCAACCTTCCCGAGATGGACGGTTTCCAGGTGAAGGCGCGGTTGGACGCCAATCCCGCGACCCGCGATATCCCGGTGATCGCCCTCTCCGCCAATGCGCTCGGCGAGACCATGACCCGTGGCGCCGTCGCCGGCTTTCACGCCTATCTGACCAAGCCGATCAATATCGAGACCCTGATCTCGGCCATCAGCCAAGCGGTGGAGCAATCCGAGACCGATAGCGGCAAGTTGACAGCCTAGAGCCTTTTTAGACGGTCCAGACGATTCCATCTGAACCGTCTAAAAAGGCTCTGGATTCCAGACTTTAGAGCGCGTCGGGCGGGTTAACCGGTTTCCGCTTGACCCTGACGCGCTCTAGGCTGCGGCCACGTCCCCGGTCCGCCGGCGCAGCTGCCAAAAGCGGATGGTGCGCTGGGCGGTCTCGCGCTGGAGGGCTTCGTAGAGTTCGCCGTATTCGCGGGCCCGGCCCATGGCGTTGCCCTCGCGGTCGAGGATCAGCACGGCGAAGGTCAGGAACAGCGACCGGTCGAACCCCGCCGCCTTGCAGACGATCGACAGGGCGTCGAGCTCGCGGCGCTCCAGGATCCGGCGGGCGGTGTGGAAGTCCACATTGGCCATCTCGCACAGCGCCACCAGGAAACGCGTCGTCTCGCGGTTGCGCAGGTAGCCGGCCAGCAGGCTCGGCGTGATGGCGTTGCGCGCCCGCAGCGCCCGGATGTGGGCTTCGGCCACGGCGAAATCGGGGGGCAGGGCGCCGTCTCGCGTCGCCAGCTGCTTGCGCCCGACCGCCAGGGCGGCGTCCAGCGCCTCGGGGTCCACCTCGGCGTTGCGGGCCAGGATCTGGTCGCGCAGCCGCGCCTCGACCACGAAGTACATCTCGTTCAGCAGGTCGACCGGCAGGTTGCGGTGGGAGATCACCGCCTCGTGCAGTTCCGGGTTCTCCACCGCGCGGTCCACCACCATCTCGTGGGTCTCGCGCGACATCGCCGCGCCCTGGTTGCGGACCAGGACGCCGACGGTGGCGTCGTCGCCGCGCTCGACGATGGCTTCGGAAACCGCCATCGAAACTGTCGTGCGCTGGGAGATGGCGCGCAGGTGGTCCTGGCCGCGGGTGCGGGCGACGGACAGCAGGTCGTCCTCGGTCAGGGCCGAGGAGCCCTCGAGCACGGTGCGGGCGACCTCGATCGACTCGTCGCGGGCCAGGTTGCGGATCAACTGTCGCGGCGGCGCCTCGGCCTCGGCCATGCGAAGCCCCAGTTCGACGCGGACGGCCTCTTCCATCTCGCCGGCCAACTGGCTCATCACCTCGTCGAACAGGCCAAGCTCGCCCGCGCCATGCGGCCCTTCGCTGGTGAAGAAGAGATCGGTGACCCCGCGCAGCAGCTCGCGCCGCTTCTGGCTGGATGGCTCCTGCGCCAGTTCGATCAGGTCATGAAGTTTCGTGCGTTCCATCGATCGGTCCTGGATCAGAAAGGACGGTCTTGGGCGTCGGCGGGCTTGTCGCCGTCGCGTTCGGGGTCGCGCTCGGGGTCGGCGCCGATCAGCACATAGTTGGAGCCCGAGGCCGGCGGCGCGGGGATCGCGTCGGGGGCCATGCCGTACTGGCGGTGGACCGAATAGAGGCGGACGTGGGATCCGGCGCCGGGCGTCGCCGGCGCGGGGATCTGCGCCTGGGCCATCCGCACGGGCGCCGCTGCTGGGGGCGGCGAATAGAGGCTGTCGGGCAGGGCGGGCGCCGGCGCGGCCGCGACCCTGGGCGGGGAGATACGAGGCGGAGAGATACGGGGCGGCGGGATGCGTGGCGGGGCGGGGGCCGCCGAAGCGGGAAGCTGCGGCGCGATGGTGCGTGGCGCCGCGACGGGCGTGGCCTGCTCGGGAATCTGCGGGGTGAAGGCGCGGCTCGACCAGCTCAGCATCTTGCCCTGATAGGCGCCCGAAGCGCTGTTGGACGCCATCCGCAGGGGCTGGGCGCGAGCCGGCCCATAGCGGTCTTCCGCCGGCTGGGCGGCGGCGGCCGACGCGCCCGCGAGGGCGGCGATGAGGAGCGGGACGAGGCGCATGACCCCTTAGCCCTACACGGTTCCGCTTAATCTCGGCCTAACGCCCGCTCCACCATTTCAGCCCCGCGCGCTCGATGCGTTCGAGCAGGGCGTGCAGCGCCGCGCCCAGCAGGCCGAGCGTCACCAGGGCTGCGAACATCCTCGCGGTCTGCAGCCGGTTGCCGGCTTCCAGGATGCGCCAGGCCAGCCCCTGCGCGCCGCCGGAGCCCGCCACGAACTCGGCCACCACCGCCCCGATCACCGCCAGGCCGGCGGCCACCTTGTGCCCCTCCAGCAACTGCGGGACCGCCGAGGGCAGCCGCAGGCGGAACAGGCGCTGCACGCGCCCGGCGCCGTAGAGGTCGAACAGGCGCTCCAGGTCGGGGTCGGCGGCCTTCAGCCCCGTCACCGCACCGGAGTAGATCGGGAAGAAGGCGACGACGGCGGCCAGGGCCACGATGGCCCGTTGCGGATGATCGATGCCGGCCCAGATCAGCACCAGCGGGGCGATGGCCACCACCGGCGTCACCTGGGCGATCACCGCCAGCGGGCGCAGGGCGCGCTCGACGATGGGGCTCAGGCCCGCGCCCAGGGCCGCGGCCTGGGCCAGCACGCTGGCGACCGCCAGGGCGAGCAGCGCCATGGACAGCGTGTTCCAGGCCGAGGCCAGCAGGCTCGGGGCGTCGGCGACCAGGCTGGCGGCCACGGCCGACGGCGGCGGCAGGAAATAGGCCGGCACGGCCAGCGCCCGGCACGCCAGTTCCCACGCGGCCAGCAACAGGGCGATCAGCAGATAGGGGGCGAGGCGCTCGGCGGCGCGCCTCATGCCGAAAGCCCCCGGGCCAGGGCGGCCGACACCGTCTCGACGACGGACCGGAAGCCCGCCGTGGCGCGGAAGCCGGGCGGGCGGGGCAGGGGGCCTTCCACCGGGATGTCGGCGGCCAGCCGTCCCGGCCCGCGCGTCATCACCACCACGCGCGAGGCCATGTAGACGGCCTCCTCGACGCTGTGGGTGACGAAGACGATCGCCGGTCGCGACGCGGCCCAGAGCCGCAGCACGTCGTCGGCCAGGTCGCGGCGGATGATCTCGTCCAGCGCCGCGAACGGTTCGTCCAGCAACAGCAGTCTCGGCCGGGTGACCAGCGCGCGGGCCAGCGACACCCGCATGGCCATGCCGCCGGAAAGCTGCGCCGGCCGCGCCGTCTGCGCGCCGTCCAGGCCGACCCGGGCCAGCGCCTCGGCGGCGCGCGCGCCGGTCGTTGCGGCGTCGAGGCCGGCCAGCGCCAGGGGCAGGGCGACGTTGGCCTGGGCCGACAGCCACGGCGCCAGCGTCGGCGCCTGGAAGACCACGGAGGTCTCGCCGCGCCGCAGGTCGCGGGCCGCCTCTCCCGTCGTCGGCGTCTCCAACCCGGCCAGCAGGCGCAGGGCCGTGGACTTGCCGCAACCCGACGCGCCCACCAGCGCGGTGATCTCCCCCTCGGCTATCTCCAGGCTGAAGGGCCCGAGCGCACGCCCGCGCCGGGGGTAGTCCACCGCCACGTCCCGGAGCGCGGCGAGCGTCACGGGGCCGGCGGGGTCACGAACTGGAGGGTGTAGGCCTTCTTCGCGTCCAGCGTCTTGGGATAGACGCCCTGGGCCGAGGCCATCTTGAAGAAGGCGTCCCAGCGCGCGTCGGTCATGGCGCCGGGGCCGGCCGTGGCGGCCTCGCCGCTCTCGACGATCCCGTAGGTCTTCATCTTCTCGCGGGCCTGGTCCAGCACGTCCTGGCCCATCTCCGGGTTGTCCTTGCGGATCAGGGCGTCGGCGGGCTTGGGGTCGCCGTGCAGGTAGTCCTTCCAGCCCTGGGCCGTGGCTTCCACGAAGGCCTTCACCGCCGCCGGGTGCTCGGCGATCATCTTGTCGGAGAACAGCGCCATGGCGGCGTAGCCGGGGTAGCCCTCGTCGGCCAGCAGGAAGACCTTCGGCTTGAGGCCGGCTTCCTTCTCCAGCGTATAGGGCTCCGACGTCACATAGCCCTGCTGGGCGACGCGCTTGTCGGCCAGGAAGGGCGCGGAGTTGAACGTGTACTTGCGCACCTGGTCGTCGGTGAAGCCGTATTTGGACTTCAGCCACACCCAGAAGGCGGTGACCGAGGCGTCCGACAGCAGGATGGGGCGGCCCTTGAGGTCGGCCAGCGACTCGACCCCCTGGTCGGGGTGGGCGATCAGCACCTGCGGGTCCTTCTGCATGAAGGCCGCGACCGCCTTCACCGGCACGTTCTCCTGGGCGAGGTTCAGGACGATGAAGCTGTTGGAGCCCATGCCGCCCTCCACCGCGCCCGACGCCACCATCTGCGGGACGTTCACGCCTGGGCCGCCCTGGACGATCTGCACGTCCAGGCCGCGCTTGGCGTATTCGCCGTCGGCCAGGGCGGCGTAGAATCCGCCCTGCTCGGCCTGGGCCCGCCAGTCCGTGGCGAAGCGGATCGTCGTGCGGGCGCCCGCCGCCGGCCCGGCGGCCTGCTTCGGCGCCGGCGGCGAGCAGGCCACGGCCAGGCTTGCTGCAAGCACGATCAGGGCGTGGCGCAGGACGTTCATCGGACCCCCGGTTTTGATCTGCGCAAATCCTAGAGGCGTTTCAGGTCCGGTGGAATGCCTCAGGCCGCGTGGGCGCGCGTGTCGACCCGGCGGCCGATCCATTTGGCCATCATGGCGTGCAGGGCCGCGATCTGGACCGGCTTGGACAGCGCATCCGCCATGCCGGCGGCGTAGCAGCGCGCCACCATTTCCGGCGTGGCGTCGGCGCTCATGGCGATGATCGGCGTGGTTGCGACCTGGCCGCCCAGCTGGCGGATGGCCTGGGCGGCTTCCAGCCCGTTCATCCGCGGCATGTGGACGTCCATCAGGATGATGTCATGGCCGCCCAACCGCGCCGCCTCCACCGCCTGCTGGCCGTCCTGCGCGGTCTCGACCTGGCATCCCAGCAACCGCAGGACGGTGACGCCGAGTTCCAGGTTGGTGTCGTGGTCGTCCACCAGCAGCACCCGGACGCCGAGCCCCTGGGCCGAGGCGTCCTCGGCGGGCCGCGCCGGCGCGGCGGCGGCGGCGGGAATCTCGAACCAGAAGGTCGCGCCCCTTCCTTCGCCGCTGTCGACGCCGATCTCGCCGCCCATGGCCTCCACCAGGGCCTTGGAGATCGCCAGGCCCAGCCCGCCTGAGCCGAACCCCCGCAGGGTGGACGAATCCAGCCGGTCGAACTGCTCGAACAGGCGCGCCAGCTTCTCCTTGGGTATCCCGATCCCGGTGTCGGTGACCGTGAACCGCAGCCGGCCGCCATCGCCGGCTTGGGCGCCGGCCTGGGGGTCGACGTCCAGGCGGACGCGGCCGTCCGGCGTGAACTTGACGGCGTTGCCCAGCAGGTTGAGCAGCACCTGGCGCACGCGCCGGTCGTCGATCATCCGCGCATCGTCGGCGCCCCCGGCCATCGTGAGGTCGAGCACCAGGCCCTTGGCCCGTGCGTCGGCCCCGATGATCGCCAGCGCGTCTTCGGCCACCGCGCGCGGCGTACAGGGCTGCAGGTCCAGCTGGATCGGGTTGGTCGCCATCTCCGAGAACGCCAGGCTGTCGTCGACCGACGTCATCAGCGATACGCCGGCGCGGGCGATCAGGTCGATCTGGCGATGGGCGACGGCCGGCAGGTCGCCGCGCTTCAGCAGGACCTGGGCGAAGCCGACGATGCTGTTCATTGGCGTGCGGATCTCGTGGCCGATGATGGCCAGGAACTCGCCCTTGGATTTGCTCGCCGCCCGCGCCCGATCCTCGGCATGGCGCGCGATGCGGCTGCGTCCCGCCCAGAGCTGGCGCAGCCGCGCTTCCGCCGACAGGGCCATGGCCGTAGTCAGGCTGGAGAAGAACGCCATGGCGATCAGGAACTGCAGCAGGCGCAGCCGCTCGGGCAGGCTCCATTGGGGGTTCAGGCCGCCCATCGGATGGGCGGCCACGCCCGCCAGCCCGGCCGCCATGGCCAGCAGCGTCGCGAGGCTCGCGCCGCGCTGGCCCAGTCTGAAGGCGATCAGGATCAGCGCCGGGAAGATCGTCAGCATAAGTGGGAAGCGCGTGTAGAGCGTCACCGCCAGCGACAGCGTCGTCACGCAGGCGTAGATCGCCAGTTCTTCGCGCCAGGGCCGGCGTGGGCTGTGATCCCGTTGCCTGATCATCAGGACCGCCGGCACGACCACCGCGCTGCCTATGGCGTCGGCGTAGAACCAGGTGGCCAGGACGCCGTCGAAGCTGCGGCCGAACAGGGTCCAGACAAAGGCCGCGACCAGCGACGCCGCGGCGCTGGCCGGCGCCACCGCCATCAGCAACAGCCGGAGCATCCGGCCGACGCCGGTCAGCCGCAGGCTCGACCCGCAGGCGAAGCGGGCGAGCCAGGCGGCCGTCAGCGCCTCGCCCAGGGTGATGACGGAAAAACCCAGGGCCGCGGCCGGCGTGTCGCCGGCGCCGAGGCAGACGAGCAGATTGAGCCCGAAGCAGGCGAGCCCGGTGACCGCCGCCCACTGGCGATCCAGCGTCAGCAGGGCCGCGATCAGGAACCCGGTCGACAGCCAGACGGACTCGATCCCGTTGACGTCACGGGCATAGGCCACGCTGAACGCCGCGCTGGCCCCGAAGGCGGCGGTTAGCAGCGTCGCCGCTGCGGCGTTGCGGACTGGCCGCGGCCAGGACCTCATGGACGTCTCCCGTTTCTTGAGGGAGAGCTTCAACCTTCGTTTGGCGCCAAAACGTTAAATCGCAGGTTGTGAAGACTTTATGTCGCACCCGCTGGCCGTTAGCGAATGCGCTCGTTCGCCCATAGCAAGAGGGCGGCGCCGCGGTCGCCCGCTGCGTCGCCCTCTCATCCAGATCCGTTGGGGGATCTGCGCGTTAAGGTTGGCGCCGATACCGTTCGCGGGTCGCCCCGCAGCCCTGTCTCGTCGTCGGTTCTCGCGGCCTTGGTTCCGGATCGCTCTGGTTCCGTGGCTTTCGAGGACCTCCTGCTCGCTGACGTTCCGGTTTCCCGTTCGGCCGCGTCACAGTCCCTTTCCGCCTCTTGACGGTGCGCCTGGAGCGGCTATGCAGCAAGCCTGCTGGCGGCCCCGGATGTGCGTGGGCGCGGGGCGCCCGGTTGATAAGCTGTGGACAGGGCGTGGACGACGCCGATCTCCTCAACCCCTTCAGATAGTTGAGTTATCCACAGATAACCCCCGGCCGCGCGGGCGTCAGCGCACGGTTTCCAACGCCTCGCGCTTTTCCTCGAGCGCCAGCCATTCCTCCTCGGCCGCCGCCAGCTTTTTCTGCGCCTCGGAGAGCTCGCCGGTCAGTCGCTGGAAGCCGGCCGGATCGCGGCGATAGAGATCGGCGTCGGCGAGCTTGCGTTCCAGCGCCGCGATGTCCTGCGGCAGGCTGGCTGTGAGGCCCTCCAGTTCCGCCAGGCGACGCTGGTCCTTGTAGGAGAGCTTGGCGGCGCGCGGCGGGGCCGGCTCGGCGCGGACGGGCGCAGCGGCGATTGCGGGCTTCGGCGCAGCAGCGCTCATCGCCGTCGACAGCGCGCCGAAGAAGCCGGGGTTCTGCGACAGGAAGTCCTGCCAGCCGCCGGGCGTCTCCACCGCGCGCCCCGAACCGTCCAGCCCGATGGTGGAGGTGGCCAGCCGATCGATGAAGTCGCGGTCGTGGCTCACCAGGATCAGCGTGCCCTCGTAGTCGGCCAGCAGGTCCTCCAGCAGGTCCAGGGTCTCCATGTCCAGGTCGTTGGTGGGCTCGTCGAGCACCATGATGTTGGAGGGCGCGGCCAGGGCCTTGGCCAGCAGCAGGCGGTTGCGCTCGCCGCCCGACAGGCTGCGAACCGGCTGGCGCATCTGGCCTTCGTGGAACAGGAAGTCCTTGGCGTAGGCGGTGACGTGCTTGGGCTGGCCGCGCACCATCACCTGGTCGCCGCCGAACGGGGTCAGGATATCCCGCAGGGTGGCGTCCGGCTTCAGGTCGACGCGGGCCTGGTCGATATAGGCGATCTCCAGGTTGGTCCCCAGCTTCACCTCGCCGGCGTCGGGCGCCAGCTGCCCCAGCAGCAGCTTCACCAGGGTCGACTTGCCCGCCCCGTTGGGCCCCACGATCGCCACCCGGTCGCCGCGCAGGATGCGGGTGGAGAAGTCCTTCAGGATCGTGCGTGCGCCAAACGCCTTGGACAGGCCCTTGGCCTCGGCCACCCGCTGGCCCGACGTCCCGGCGGCGGCGATGCCCATGCTCATGCCGCCGCGCATGTCGCGCATGCGGTCGGCCTTGGCTTCGCGCAGCGCCGACAGCCGGCGGACGCGGCCCTCGTTGCGCGCGCGCCGGGCGGTGACGCCGCGGGCCATCCAGTGCTTCTCGCGCTCCAGGAACTTGTCGAGCCGCCGGCCCTCCTCGGCGTCCTGGGCGGCGATCTTCTCGGCCCAGTCGTCGAAGGCCGAAAAGCCCTTGTCCAGCCGGCGCACCGTGCGGTGCTCCAGCCAGAAGCTGCGGTTGGTGGTGCGCTCCAGGAAGGCGCGGTCGTGGCTGATGATCAGCAGGGCGGCGCGGGACGCCGCGATCTCGGCCTCCAGGGTCTCGATGGCCAGGATGTCCAGGTGGTTGGTGGGCTCGTCCAGCAACAGCACGTCCGGCCGCTCGGCGAAGGCCCGCGCCAGGGCCGCGCGGCGGATTTCGCCGCCCGACAGGCCCTGCGTCGACTTGGCCGGATCGACGCCGAAGGTCGACAGCATCGCCTCGGCCTCGTGCGGCTCGGCGCCGCCGGCCACGACGTAGTCCAGCAGGGTCACGCCGGTGATCTCCGGCTCCTGCGGCACCACGGCGATGCGGGCGCCGGGCTGGGCGCTGCGTTCGCCGGAGTCCGGCTCCACCGCCCCGATCAGGATTCTCAGCAGGGTGGATTTTCCCGCGCCGTTGCGGCCCACCAGGCAGGCGCGGACGCGCGCGTCCAGCGCCAGGTCCACCCCGTCGAACAGCATGACCGGCCCGTCGGCGAGACGGACGTCCTTGAGGGCGAGGATCGGAGGCTTCATCCGGGGAGGGAGATAGCGGTTAAGCGCAGGGGCGCAAGGGGGCCGGCGCCGATCCTCGATTGCGCCGTCCGTATGGGCCGATCAGTAGGGCGTCGGCTCGTCGTTGCGCTGCTGCTGGCGAGGCTGGCCTTCGCGGGACGGCAGGTTGCGGTACCAGGGCTCGACGATCGGCGCGGGGCGGCCTTCGCGCGGGGCGGCCGGCGTCGGCGCCTCGGGGGCCTGGGGCGCGGCGGGGGGCTCGCCCTGCGCACGCTCGGCCAGGGCGCCGACGCGGTTGAACTCCGCCGTGAGGTCCTCGTAGAAGCCGTTGCGTGGATCGGGCTCCTCCACGGCGACCACGTCGGGGACCAGCCAGTCGAAGTCGCGCACCGTCAGCCCGGCGTGGGCGGCGGTCATGAAGTCGCGCCAGATCTGCGCGGGCAGGGCGCCGCCGGTCACCTTGGCCATGGGCTTCTCGTCATCGTTGCCGACCCAGACCCCGGCCACGAACTCCGGCGTGAAGCCGACGAACCACGCGTCGCGCCAGTTCTGGGTGGTGCCGGTCTTGCCTGCCGCGGGCCATCCGAACGCCGCCCCCGTGCCGGTCCCCTCGGTGACCACCTTCTGCATCATCCGCACCATCATGCTGGCGCGGGCGGTGTCGTAGACGGGCGTGGGGCCGGACGCGGCGTGGGCGAAGACCGGCGCGCCGTCGACGGTCCTGATGGTCTCGATCATGTAGGGCGGGTAGCGATTGCCCCCTTGCTGGAACACCTGGTAGCCGGAGACCATGTCCAGCACGTTCACCTCATAGGCCCCCAGGGCGATGGAGAGGTTGGGGTTCGGCGGGATGGAATCGACCCCGAACCGCCGCGCCAGGCCGGCGACCGCCGATGGCCCCACCTCGTTGGCCAGGCCCACCGCCACGGTGTTGATGGAGTGGGCCAGCGCGGAGGCCACCGTCACCTGCCCGCGATAGCCGCCGCCGTAGTTCTTCGGCTCCCAGGTCCCGAACTTCACCGGCGCGTCGTTGCGCAGGTCCGAGGGCAGCACGCCGGCCTCCAGCGCGGCGGCGTAGACGAAGGGCTTGAACGCCGAGCCCGGCTGGCGCCTGGCCTGCACCGCGCGGTTGAAGGTGCTCTCCGCATAGTCGGCGCCGCCCACCATGACCCGCACCGCGCCGTCCGTGCCCAGCGCCACCATCGCGCCTTCGTGGACGCCCGCCCCGCCGCCCTGGGCCGCCAGCACGCTGCGCAGGGCCGAGGCGCCGGCCCGCTGCAGTCGCGAGTCGATGGTCAGCCGCACCTCCAGGTCCGGCGAGTCGGGCCCCGCCAGGCGGATGGCCTCGGTGGTGGCGTAGTCCAGCGCCCAGCCGAAGTCGCCGTCGTTGACCTGGGCCGTGGCCGCCAGCCGCGGGCGCTCGGCCATCGCGGCCTGGTACTGGGCCTGGGTGATCCAGTTCTCCCGCAGCATGCGCCCCAGCACCATGTGCGAGCGTTCCAGCGCCGCGGCCATATGCCGGTCCAGCGACAGCTTGGACGGCGCCTTGGGCAACGAGGCCAGCAGGGCGGCCTCGGCGATGGTCAGCTGGGGCGCCGACTTGCCGAAATAGGTTCGCGCCGCCCCGTCCACCCCGAAGGTGTTGGCGCCGAAATAGACGCGGTTGAGATAGAGCTCCAGCACCTCGTCCTTGGTCAGCATCTGCTCCAGGCGATGGGCCATCACCGCCTCCTGCAGCTTGCGTTTCAACGTCTGGTCCGGCGTCAGGAACAGGCCCTTGGCCAGCTGCTGGGTCAGGGTCGAGCCGCCTTCCACGACCCGCTTGGCGCGCCAGTTCACATAGGCCGCCCGCGCGATGGCCCGCGGATCGATGGCCCCGTGCTCGTAGAACCGGCGATCCTCCACCGCCAGGAAGGCGCGCGCCACGTGGGCGGGCAGGGCCGAGAGGGTGACGCGGTCGCCGAACCTCGGCCCCCGCGAGGCGATCAGCACGTTGTTGCTGTCGTAGAACTTGATGGCCGGCGCCCGGTTCACCGCATAGAGCGTCTCGCGCGCCGGCAGCGGCGGCACGTCGGCCAGGTAGGTCCGCTTCACATATTCCCAGCCCTCCCATGCCGCGAGCGCGCCCACGGCGGCCAGCACCAGGGCGATGATCCCCAGCCACGCGAAGAACCGCCCCCATCCGCCGCCCCTTTTCCGCGGCGGCGGAGCAGGCGGGGGGAAGCTGTCCAGGCGCCCGAAAGGTTCTGGCGGTTGATCGGTCACGGCTCTCCCGGGCTCCGTCGCGACTGTGACGGAGGCTCATTTCGGTTTAGGACGCTTGGTCTATGGCGACGAGACCTTTCTGGGAGACCAAGTCCCTCGAGCAGATGAACGTGCGCGAGTGGGAAAGCCTGTGCGACGGCTGCGGCCTCTGCTGCCTGATCCGCTTCGAGGACGAGGACTCCGACCAGATCATCCCCACCCGCGTCCACTGCCGGCTGTTCGACTCCCAGACCTGCCGCTGCACCGACTATGCGGGACGCAAGGCCAAGGTGCCCGACTGCATCAAGCTGACCCCCGGCAATGTGGAGAAGCTCCAGTGGATGCCGCTCAGCTGCGCCTATCGGCGGATCAACGAGGGCCGGTCCCTGCCGTCCTGGCACCCCCTTGTCACCGGCGACCCGGAAAGCGTCCACGCCGCCGGGGTTTCGATCCGCGGCCAGACCATCAGCGAGGACGCGCTGGACGATCCCGACGACGCCCTGGAATTCGCCGCCTGGGACCTGCTGCGCGACAAGAGCGACGATTGACCCCACAGCACTGTGGCTTTTGCGCAACATAAAGCCTTGCGTCCGGCGGCAAACCGCCCAATTTAGACAGCGACTTTCCCCGACCGGAGTTTGAGATCCCTTGGCGAGCGACCCCTATCAGGAACTGGGCGTTTCCCGCAGCGCGAGCGCCGACGAGATTCGCAAGGCGTTCCGCAAGCTCGCCAAGCAGAACCACCCTGACACGAACCCGAACAACAAGGCCGCCGAGGAAAAGTTCAAGCGCGTCAGCGCGGCCTTCGACATCGTCGGCGACAAGGACAAGCGCGTGAAGTTCGACGCCGGCGAGATCGACGCCGACGGCCGCGAGACCATGCGCGGCGGTCCCTTCGGGGGCGGCGGCGGGCCCTTCGGCGGCGGCGGGGGCGGGTACGGCCGTGGGCGCCAGGCGGGGGGTGAATCCTTCGAGGGCGCAGATTTCAGCGACATCCTCAGCGAGATGCTCAACCGTGGCGGGGCCGGCGGCCGCAGCGGCTTCGGCGGCTTCTCCCAGCGCGGCTCCGACGTCCGGGCCCGGCTGGAAGTGGATCTCGAGGAATCGATCCTCGGCGGCAAGAAACGCATCGCCTTCTCCGATGGCCGCACCATCGACGTGGTCATTCCGAAGAACTCCCAGGATGGCCAGACCCTGCGCCTCAAGGGCCAGGGATCGCCGGGCCGCGCGGGAGCCGGCGACGCGTTCATCGAGCTCGCCGTCCGGCCGCACCCGATCTTCCGCAAGGAGGGCGAGGCCCTGGTGATGGACCTGCCGGTGACGGTCTATGACGCCGTGCTCGGCGGCCGGGTCGAGGCGCCGACCCCCGAGGGGCCGGTGACGCTGACGGTGCCCAAGGGCTCCAATTCCGGCGCCCGGCTGCGGCTGAAGGGACGCGGCCTGCCGGACTCGACCGGCCAGCGCGGCGACCTCTTCGCCCGGCTGATGGTCAGCCTCCCCGAGGAGCCCGATTCCGAACTGGGCGCCTTCGCGGAGGCATGGCGCCGGCAAAGGCCCTACAAGCCCAAGCGCCGGGCGTGACAGCAGGTCGCTACCGCCGCATAAATCGGGCATTCACCCTGGGTTCAGCGCCCGGGCCATAGTCTGAGCGCCATGAAACGCAGCCTCGCCATCGCCCTTGCGGGCCTGGTCGTCCTGACGCCCCTCGGCGCGACGGCTCAGCCGTGGCCGGACGGCGGCCGGGGTTACGGCGGCCAGGACGCCGTCCGCGACGGCGTGCGCTCCGGACGGCAGGCGCCTCTTTCGCGCGTGCTGGCCATGATCGCCTCGCGCACGCCGGGCCGCCATCTGAACACCAACATGGGCGATATCGGCGGCCGTCCGGCGTACTACGTCCAATGGCAGATGCCTGACGGGCGCGTGGTGATCTTCGTCGTCGACGCCGAGAGCGGCGCGATCATGTCCCGCCAGGGCGGCTAAGGTGACCGGCGCCGCCCAATCCTCGGCCCTTCTCCCCTTGCCGGCCTGCGCCGGGACGAGCGAGTTGGCGGGCGCGGTTCGCCGTCGGCCTGCGGCCGACACCTTCTTCCGCAAGGGGGGAGGGGCGATCTGCAGCCTGCCCAATACAAAGGACAACGCCGTTGCGCATCCTGCTCGTTGAAGACGATCCCGACCTCTCGCGCCAGCTGAAGCTGGCGCTGGCCGACGCCGGCTATGCGGTCGACCACGCCCCGGACGGCGAAGAGGCCCAGTTCCTGGGCGAGACCGAGCCCTACGACGCCATCATCCTCGATCTTGGCCTGCCCAAGGTCGACGGGGTCTCGGTGCTGGAGCGCTGGCGGCGCGACAACATGGCCACGCCGGTCCTGATCCTCACCGCCCGCGGGGCCTGGAGCGAGAAGGTGGCGGGCTTCGACGCCGGCGCCGACGACTATCTGACCAAGCCCTTCCATACCGAGGAACTGCTGGCCCGCCTGCGCGCCCTGCTGCGCCGTTCGGCCGGCCACGCCGCCCCCAGCCTGGCGCTGGGCGGCCTGCGGCTCGACCCACGCGCCGCCCGCGCCTCCGTCAACGGCGAGCCCCTGCGCCTGACCTCGCTGGAATACCGCCTGCTGCACTACATGATGATGCACAACGGCCGCGTCATCAGCCGCACCGAGTTGGTGGAGCATCTCTACGACCAGGACTTCGACCGCGACTCCAACACCATCGAGGTGTTCATCGGCCGGGTCCGCAAGAAGATCGGCGCCGACCGCATCGAGACGGTTCGCGGCCTGGGCTATCGGTTGACCGCGCCGGCTGACGAGTTGGGGAGCGAGGCGGAAGGCTCGTGAACCTCGAGGCCCTGCGCCGCCCCTCGCTGGTCCGACGGCTGGTGATTCTGGCCGCCGGCGGGGTCGTGGCGGCCTTGCTGGTCTCGGCCCTCGTCCTCTCGCTGCTGTTCCAGCAAGCCGCCCTGCGGCGCTTCGACCAGAGCCTCTCGGAACTGATCGACAACCTGCTGGCCGGCTCCACCATCGGGGAGAACGGCCAGGTGCTGGCCCCGGCGCTCACCGACGAGCGGGCCCTGCGCGCCTATTCCGGCCGCTATTGGGAGATCGCCGAACCGGCCGGCAAGGGCCAGCTGCGGGTGCTGGTCCGCTCCTATTCGCTGTTCGACGACGAACTGACCGCCCCGGCCTCGGTGGTGAACAAGCTCAACGCCGCGCCGGGCAAGCCGGTGGCCTACGACGTGCGCGGGCCGCAGAACAAGCCGTTGCGGGCGCTCGCCTCCCAGGCCCGGCTGCCGGGCCGCAAGGCGCCGGTGATCTTCATGGCCGCCGAGGATCGCAGCCCGATCAACGCCGACGTCCGCGGCTTCATCGCCGCCACCGCCATCGCCTTCATCCTGCTGGGCGCGGGCATGATCGTGGCGGTGATCATCCAGGTCCAGGTCGGCCTGCGCCCCCTGTTCGATCTCCAGCGCGAAGTCGCCGCGGTGCGCCAGGGCAAGGCCGAGAAGCTCCAGCAGGCCTATCCCACCGAACTGACCCCGCTGTCGGAGGAGCTCAATGCGCTCGTCGCCCACAACCAGGAGGTCGTCGACCGCCAGCGCACCCACGTCGGCAACCTGGCCCATGCGCTGAAGACCCCGCTGTCGGTGATGCTGACCGAGGCCGGCCAGCGCCCCGGCCCGCTCGCCGAGGTGGTCACCCGCCAGGCCGAGGTGATGCGCGAGCAGGTCGATCACCACCTGCGCCGCGCCCGCGCCGCGGCCCGCACCCAAGGCCAGGGGGAGCGCACCTCCATGGCCGAGGTGCTCGACGAACTGTCGCGGACCCTGGAACGCATCTTCCGGGAGAAGGGGGTCTCCATCGACTGGGACGCCGACGACGCGCTCTATTTTCAGGGGGAGCGGCAGGACCTGCTGGAGATCGCCGGCAACGCCATGGAGAACGCCTGCAAGTGGGGCAAGACCCGCGTCCGGGTCCGCGCCGCCGATCTCACGCCCCAGCGCCTGCGGCTGACCATCGACGACGACGGACCCGGCCTGCCCCCCGACCGGCGCGAGGAGGTGCTGCGCCGCGGGGCCCGGCTGGACGAGAACGCGCCCGGATCTGGCCTGGGGCTTTCGATCGTCGACGACCTGGCCCGCGCCTACGGCGGGGCCCTGAAGCTGGGGGATTCGCCGCTCGGCGGCCTTTCGGTTCAGCTCGATCTGCCGCGCGCCGAGGCCTGACACCTGTGCGGCGGTTCACCGCGCGCCAAACAATGTTCTCCGAAATCCCTTAGTCTTTGGAAAACCTTAATCGGCTGGCGTCAGTCTTCGACGCAAGCGCGACCTTGCGCCAGGAACCCGTCGATGGCCGCCATTTCCGAGCGCAAGATCGAGATCGTTCGGACTCTCGTGGAGAACGCGCCCGACCGCGTCGTCGGGGGCCTCCAGCAGGCCTTGGCGGACACGGCCGGCGATCCTGTCCTGGCCGCCGTGCGCAAGCTGGTGGAAGCCGAAGCCCACGACCGCCGGGTGCGCAACATGGTGCTCGAGCCGGTCGCCCCCATGTGCGTCGGCGACGGCGCCGCGGCCAGCCGCCTGACCTTTCCCGCCCGCGCCCTGGCGCTCGCCTGGCGCGGGCTCAAGGCCCAGCTTCCGGCGGAGGTGGAGGCGGCAGCCCTGTTGCTGTCCGACTTCCGGCCGGGCGAAAGCCCGCCCGAATCTTTCGACCTGCTGGCGGCGAGCGTCGCCGAGGGCCTGCGCCTGCGCGAGGGCCTGGCCTATCGCCAGGCCGCGGAACTCTGCGATGCGGGGCGTCCCGACGGCGCGGCGGCCTTCTGCGCCTGCCTTGACCTCGTCCCGCTGACGCGGGGCGCGACGCTGCGCCTCGGCGACTGGATCAGCCGCACCAACGACGAGAACACCGCCGCGATTCGGGTCATCTACAAGGACGCCGTCGAGCTCGCCGAAGACGCCGGGCCCCGCTTCTTCGAAATGCTGGCCGCCCAGCTCGCCCAGCCCTGGCGCGTGCTGCGGATCATCTCGGCGGAGATGGACCGGCCGAGCGACAAGTACCTCGCTGCGTCCGAGCTCGCGAGTTTCGCCCTGCGGCTGATGGACGAGGTCGACGATAACCTGCTGGCGGTTTCCCGGCTGGATCTCGACGGCGGCGAGAGCGCCGGCCGCGCGCTGGGCCGGATCGTGGAGACCGTCACCCAGCAGATCGCCGAGCTGGAACAATGCGTCGACATCGGTCGCGAAGGCGCCTGGGGCAATCGCATCGCTCGCCAGAAGAAGGCCCTGGCCGGTATCGTCGAAGGCCACCTGCGCACCGCCGAAAAGGTGGCGACCGACGCCCTGCCGGCCCAGCCGGTGCGGATCGGCAAGATCACCCGCGCCGTCCCGGTGGTCGTCGCCGAGCCCAATGCGCAGACGGTGGGCCGGGCCATGACCCTGCTGCATTTCAGCCACGAAATCCGCACCAGCGCCAACTACGGCGGGTTCGCCTCCACGCGCACCAAGGTGGCCGAGAAGATCGGCGAAATGATCGACAAGTATGTGGAGGAGCTCCTCGACCGCATCCGCGTGGCCGATGTCGACGATGATCTCGCCCATCTCTTCCTGGGCGTCGCCGCGGACTTTTCGGCGCTCATCCGCGACGACAAGGCCGCCGAGATCATCCGCCGCCGCGCCGCTGCGGCCGTCGCCGCCGAACGGATCGTGGCCGCCTCAGCCTGAACGCGCCTTGCAATTGCACCGAGTATAACGGTGTTCTGCAAACAACCCGAAATTTAGGCGACAGAATGTCGCGCCCATACTGTAGCGGGCGATGGGACGCTGCATGGTTGTCGGTGAGAACTTTGTCTGGGTGCACTTTCCGAAGTGCGGCGGGCACACGGTCGAGAGCGCGTTGCGCCGCGCCATGCGCGGGAGCCGCGACGTGGCCTTCGACAAGCGCTGGCCGTTTCATCCCGGATGGCACGACACCCCGGCGGATCGCTCGCGCCGCGACCAGGGTTTCGATCCCCACGGCAAGATCGTGATCTCGGGCATTCGGCGCCTGCCGAGCTGGCTGCTCAGCCGCATTCACTATGAGGCCTCGCGCCCGCCCTACCACTGCGCCACGCGGGAGATGTTCAGCCGGGGCAGGTTCTTCGAACAGAACGGCTCGGTCGGATGGGCCGACGAACATGTGGAGCGGTTCGTCGCCTCCGGCGTGCAACGTTGGATCCGGCTCGAGCATCTGGCCGAGGACTTCGCCCGCCACTTCAGCGACCTCCTGGGCCGTCGCACCGAGGCGGCGGCCGGAAAGCTCCGCCGGGTGCTCAACCCCACGGAGATCCAGTACCTCAAGCGGCTGGATTTCTATTTCACGCCGCGCGAGATCGACGCCCTCTACGCCGCCAATCCCGCCTGGGCGGCGGTGGAACGCCAGGTCTACGGCGACACCCTGCGGCTCTGATCGCTTTTGTCGCCGCCCGCCGCGGCCGGGCGCGCTTAGCGGCTCGCCACCCGCATCCGTTTCGGCTAAAGGCGCGGCCATGATCTTATTTTGGGTCGTGGCGGGCGTGATTTCCGCCGCCGCGGCAGGGCTCATCCTGCAGCGCGCCGCAAGGGCCGCCTCGACGCCCGAGGCGGTCGATCCCACGCTTGGCCTCTATCGCCGCCAATTGACCGAGATCGACGAGCTGGCCGAACGCGGCCTCCTGCCCGCCGCCGAACGCCGGAGCGCCCATGCCGAAGCCGCCCGCCGCCTGCTGGGCGCCGAGGGCCGAGGCGAGGCGTGGCTTCCCACGGCGTCCATGCGCGGCCCTGTGCTCGCCGCCGCGATCCTTGTCCCCGCCGCGGCCCTCGCGCTCTATCTCGCCACCGGATCGCCCGGCGCCGGCGACCAGCCCTATGCTGGCCGGATGAAAGCCTGGCGGGCCGCCGATCCGGCGGTTTTGAGCCCGCCGGAGATGGCCGCCGTCATCGAGGTCATGACCAAGGAGCGCCCGCGCGACCCTGAGGCCTTCCGTTACCTCGCCCTGGCCGAGGCCGCGGCCGACAATCCGGCCGAGGCCGTGCGCGCCCTTCGAAAGGCCGTGACCCTGGCCCCGGCGCGCGCCGATCTGTGGGAGGCCCTGGGCGAGGCCACGCTGATGGAATCCGGCGGCGACGTCACGCCCCAGGCCGCCGTCGCGTTCCGCGAGGCGCTCGCCCGCGATCCCAAATCCATGGCCGCCCGCTTCCACCTGGCCCGCGCGCAGTTGGCGGCGGGCGACAGGGCCGGCGCCGTGGCCGCCTGGCGCAGCCTGCTGGCCGACATGCCGGGCGAGGATCCGCGCCGCGGCACCGTGCAGGCCGCCATCGACACCGCGCAGGGCCGACCGCCGGCGCCCGCCGCGCCGCCGCAGATCGCGGCCATCCGCGGCATGGTGGCGGGCCTGGCCGCGCGCCTGCAGGCCCAGCCTGACGACCCCGACGGCTGGGTGCGCCTTGTCAGGTCCTATGCGGTGCTGGGCCAGGCGGCCGAACGCGACGCCGCACTGAAGGCCGCCCGGGCGCGCTATGCGGCCAGGCCCGACGTGCTGGACGCCCTGAAGGCCGCCGCCGCCACGGAGCCGATGCGTTGAGCTGGCTGCCGAAATCCCGCAAGGCGCGCCGGCGCCTGACCCTGCTGGCGGTGATCGCCCCGATCCTGGCGCTGGCCGTGGGTCTGGCGCTGTGGGGCCTGCGCGACTCCATCTCGTTCTTCTACACCCCCTCGCAGGCCCGCGCCGCCAATCCGCCGCCTGGCCGCTCGGTCCAGCTCGGCGGCATGGTCAAGGCCGGCAGCGTCGTCAAGCATCCCGACGGCCAGGTCGACTTCGTGGTCGCCGACCAGCACGCCAGCGACCGGGTGAGCTTCCACGGGGACCTGCCGGACCTGTTCCGCGAGGGCCAGGGCGTCGTGGCGGTGGGCGCCTACCGCGCCGACGGCGTCTTCGAGGCCAAGCGCGTCCTGGCCAAGCACGACGAGCGCTACATGCCGCGCGAGGTCGCCAAGGCCCTGAAGGCCCAGGGCGAATGGCGCGGCGACGGTTCGGTCCCCGATTACGCCAAGGCCTCGCCCAAATGATCGCCGAGCTTGGCGCCTTCGCCCTCGTGCTGGCCTTCGCCCTGTCGTTCGCCCAGACGGGCCTGTCGACGGCGGCGCGCCTGCGTCGTTCGCCGGTGTTGGCCGCGGCGGGAGAGGGCGCGGCCCTGGCCGCGGCGCTGGCTGTCGCGGCCGCCTTCGCCGCCCTGATGCACGCCTTCGCCACCTCCGACTTCTCGGTGGCCAACGTGGCGGCCAACTCCCACTCGGCCAAGCCGATGCTCTACAAGATCGCCGGGACCTGGGGCAGCCACGAGGGCTCGATGCTGCTGTGGTGCCTGGCGCTGACCGGCTTCGGTGCGGCCATGGCGGGCTTCGGCCGCAACCTGCCGGCGGGCCTCAAGGCCTGCGCCGTGGCGGTGCAGGGGGCCCTCGGTTCGCTCTTCCTGGCCTACACCGTGTTCGCCTCCAACCCGCTGACGCGCATCGCGGCGCCCCCGGTGGAGGGCCGCTCGCTCAATCCGCTGCTGCAGGACCCGGCGCTGGCCGTCCATCCGCCCATGCTTTACGCGGGCTACGTCGGGATGTCGGTGGTCTTTTCGCTGGCGGTCGCCGCCCTGATCGAGGGCCGCGTCGATGCTGCCTGGGCGCGCTGGGTCAGGCCCTGGACCCTGATGGCCTGGAGCGCGCTGACGGTCGGCATCACGCTCGGCGCCTTCTGGGCCTATTACGAACTGGGCTGGGGCGGCTGGTGGTTCTGGGACCCGGTGGAGAACGCCAGCTTCATGCCCTGGCTGGCGGCCACCGCCCTCCTGCACTCGGCGGTGGTGACGGAAAAGCGCGGCGCCCTGGGGGGCTGGACAGTGTTCCTGGCCATCGCCGCCTTCACCTTCTCGATGCTGGGCGCCTTCCTGGTGCGCTCGGGCGTGCTCACCTCGGTCCACGCCTTCGCCGTCGATCCCAAGCGCGGGATCCTGCTGCTGATGATCCTGGGCGCCACGGCCGGCGGGGCCTTCGCCCTCTTCGCCTGGCGCGCCCCGGCCCTGAAGCCCGGCGGCCTGTTCGCCCCCATCAGCCGTGAAAGCGCGCTCGTGCTGAACAACATCCTGCTGGCGGCCGCCACCGCCACCGTCCTCCTGGGCACGCTCTATCCGCTGATCCGGGAGGCGGCCACCGGCGAAGCGATCTCCGTCGGCCCGCCCTATTTCAACCTGACCTTCACGCCGCTGATGGCGGCCCTGCTGATCCTGCTGCCGGCCGGCCCCTTCCTGGCCTGGAAGCGCGGCGACATCGCCGGCGTCGCCCAGCGGCTCTGGGTCGCGGTGCTGCTGGCGACGGTCGCGGGCCTCGGTGTCTGGGCGCTCGCCGATCCGCATCATGCCTGGGGCGCCGCCGGCATGGCGCTCGGCGCCTGGCTGATCCTCGGCGCCCTGGCCGAGCTGGCCGAACGCACCGTGCGCCGCGCGCCCGGCGAAACGTGGCGCCGCCTCAGCGGCCTGCCGCGCGGGGCCTGGGGCATGACGCTGGCCCACGTCGGCCTCGGCGTCTTCGTCCTGGGCGCCTGTTTCGAAACCAGCTGGAAACAGGAGGCCGCCGAGGTCCTCCCCATCGGCGGCCAGATGGACGTCGGCGCCTATCATCTGATCCTCGACAGCGTCGGCCAGGCCGACGGCCCCAACTATGACGCCGAGCGGGCGACGATCCGCGCCACGCGGGCCGGCGCGGCGGTCTGCACGGGGCGGCCCGAACGCCGCTTCTATCCCACCGGCGGCCAGACGACCTCCGAGGTGGCGATCTGCACCAAGGGCTTCAGCCATCTCTATCTGGTGCTGGGCGAACGCCGCGCCGCCGAGGGCAAGCCCGTCTGGCTGGTGCGCGCCTATTGGAACCCGCTGGCGCTGCTGATCTTCCTCGGCCCGGCGGTGATGGCGCTGGGTGGCCTGGTGTCGTTGTCGGATCGTCGCCTCCGGCTCGGCGTCGCCCGTCGGCAGGCCGCCGCGTGAGGGCCGGGCGCGCCCTGCTGGCGGCCCTGGCGGCGGTGGTCTGCATGGCCGCGGCGTCCGACCCTGCCGACCGGCTCGCCGATCCCGCCGCCGAGGCCCGCGCGCGCGCGCTCTTCGAGCAGGTGCGCTGCCTGGTCTGCCAGAACGAGTCCATCGACGACTCCGACGCCGAACTGGCCCACGATCTGCGACAGATCGTCCGTGAGCAGATCAAGGCGGGCCGCAGCGACGCCCAGGTCCGCGGCTTCCTCACCGATCGCTACGGCGAGTTCGTGCTGCTGAAGCCGGCGTTCTCCTGGGGCAACGCCGCCCTTTGGCTGGCGCCCCTGCTGATCGTGGTCCTGGGCCTGCTGTTGCTGGCGCGGCGGGTGCGCGGCGCGGCGCCGGACCCCGAGCTGTCACCGGACGAGACCGCGCGCCTGGCAAGGCTCTCGGGCGACGACCCTGCCTGACACGATTGCGCCGCAGATCAGCCGCCAAGCCGCGCCGAGGGTGACCTAAACGTAACTTGAGGCCCGTTGAACTCTCGTGCATCGAACCTAGGTTGTGCGCGCTGCGTAGTGGTATGACGTCAGGCCCCATAGGGAATTGTAGGCTTATGACCTCGAAGAAGACCGGTTATCTCCTGGGCGCCATCGCCGGCGCCGGAATCATGGCCGCGGCCGTCGCCGGCGCCGGCGTACGTCTGCCCTCGGCGCACGCCGAAGCCCCAGCCTCCTTGATCCAGGCCTCGACCGCGCCGATCTTCGCCCCGCCGCCCGGCGCGCCGCTGTCGTTCGCCGACATCTTCGACCAGGTCTCCCCGGCGGTGGTCTCGATCAACGTCACCTCGCCGTCGGACCCCAAGCAGGCCCTGCGGATTCCCGGTCTCGAGGGCCTGCCCTTCGACATCGTTCCGCGCCAGCCCGACGGCGGCGGCGGCGACGACGAGGACGGCGCCGCGCCGTCCGGCAAGGGCGCGGCCCTGCCGCCCCAGCTGTCGTCCGGCTCCGGCTTCTTCATCTCGCCGGAAGGCTACATCGTCACCAACAACCACGTCGTCGAGAACGCCCAGAGCATCAAGATCGTCCTCAAGGACGAGCGTGAACTGGACGCCGTGATCGTCGGCCGCGACGAAGGCACCGACCTTGCCGTCCTCAAGGTCAAGGGCTCCAACTTTCCGTACGTGAACTTCGAGAACTCGGCCAAGCCGCGGGTCGGCGACTGGGTGATCGCGGTCGGCAATCCGTTCGGCCTCGGCGGCACCGCCACGGCGGGCATCATCTCCGCCTACGGACGCAACCTGCAGGACAAGTCCTCGACCTTCGTCGACTACATCCAGATCGACGCCTCCATCAACCGCGGCAACTCCGGCGGCCCGACCTTCGACATCTATGGACGCGTGATCGGCGTGAACACGGCGATCTTCTCGCCGTCGGGCGGCTCGGTGGGCATCGGCTTCGCCATCCCGGCCGATGTCGCCGACACGGTGACCAAGCAGCTTATCTCCGGCGGCAAGATCACCCGCGGCTACATCGGCGCGGAGATCACCACCTTCGGGCCCGAGATGGCCGAGGCCCAAGGCCTGGGCGATCAGCGCGGGGCCATCATCCAGGGCGTGGTGCCCGGCGGCCCCTCGGCCAAGGGCGGCCTGCTGCCCGGCGACGTGGTCATCGCGGTCAACGGCGCGCCGGTGAAGAGCTCTTCGGAACTGACGCGCGAAGTCGCCAAGGCCCGCGCGGGCGACACGCTGAAGCTCGCCGTCCTGCGCGACGGCAAGCGCCGGGTGGTCGAGGTGAAGTCCGGCGTGCGTCCCTCCGAACGCGAATTGGCGGCCAATGATCGCGGCGCCGGCGACGACAGCGGCGCCGGCGCGGGCTCGCCGCCGGTCCAACGCCCGGCGGTGCTGGGCATGTCGCTCGCGCCTCTGGACGACGCCGCGCGCCGCAAGTTCAGCATTCCGGCCGGCATCCGCGGCGTGGTGGTGGAGGCGGTCGATCCGGCCTCCGACGCCGGCCAGCGCGGCCTGAAGCGCGGCGACGTCATCGCCAGCGTCGGGACCGCCGACCGGGTCCCGGTCAGCGCCGCCGACTTCGCCGCCGTCATCGAGTCGGCCAAGAAGGCGGGGCGGCAGAACGTGATGGTCGCGGTCCATCGCAGCGGCCGGACTCAGTTCCTGCCGTTGAAGATCGCGGGCGAGTAGGCCCGCCGCCGCTTTGGCGGCGCGAAGAAGGGGCGGAGCGATGCGGATCCTCATCGTCGAGGATGACCTCGAGGCGGCCGACGCCATGGAGCGGGGCCTGGCCGAGGCCGGTCACGAATGCGTCCGCGCCGCCGACGGCGAGCAGGGTCTGAAGGCGGCCCGCCAGGGCGGCTTCGACGTCCTGATCGTCGACCGCATGATGCCCCGGATGGACGGCGTCACCCTGGTCGAGACCACCCGGCGGGACGGCGACAACACCCCGGTGCTGTTCCTCTCGGCCCTGGGCGAGATCAACGACCGCGTGGCCGGCCTCAAGGCCGGCGGCGACGACTATCTGGTCAAGCCCTACGCCTTCGTCGAGCTCATCGCCCGCGTCGAGGCCTTGGCGCGGCGCCGCGAGACCGGCTCGGTCCAGACCCTGCTGCGCGTCGGCGAACTGGAGATGAACCTCATCTCCCGCGAGGTCCACCGCCAGGGCAAGGAGATCGACCTGCAGCCCCGCGAGTTTCAGCTGCTGGAATTCATGATGCGCCACGCCGGCCAGTCGGTGACCCGCACCATGCTGCTGGAAAAGGTCTGGGAATATCACTTCGACCCCCAGACCAACGTCATCGACGTCCACATCTCCCGCCTGCGCGCCAAGATCGACAAGGGCTTCGACCGGGCCATGCTGCAGACGGTGCGCGGCGCGGGCTACCGGCTGGATGCCTGAGGCGCTGAACTGTTCCCCTCCGTCTCGTCCCCAAACCGCGCTTCGCGCCGGGGGAGGATCTGGCGGCCACGATGCGCCCCCCCTGGGGCAGCTGTCAGCGAAGCTGACTGAGGGGGTCTCCGGGGGACCGCCCTAGTGCGCCTGCCGCGGCTCCTGCGGACGACGCCGTTCCGGCTGACGCTGCTGTTCCTGGCGCTGTTCGCCGCCGCCGCCAGCGCCTTCCTGGCCTATATCTTCGTCGCCACCGCCGGCGAGGCCACCCGCCGCACCGACCGCGAGATCACCCGCGAGATCCGCTCCCTGACGGCCGCCTACGACCGCGCCGGCCTCGACGCCCTCAACCAGTCGCTGATCGAGCGGGCGGCGGGCGAGAAGCCGTTCCTCTATCTGCTGATGACGCCGGACGGAAAGCGGATCTCCGGCTCCATCGAGGAGTCGCCGCTGGAGCACTTCGACGGGACCAACACCTGGGCGAGCTTCCAGGTCACCGACGTCGACGCCGAGATGCGGGAGGTCAAGCATCCGGCCCGCGGCCTGCAGACCAGGCTCGGCGGCGGCGAGATCCTGTTCGTCGGCGCCGACGTCGCCGAGGACGAGGCCTATGTGGTCAAGATCGTCCACGCCATGGAGGGCGCCGGCGCCCTGGTGGTGGTGCTGGGGCTGCTGGGCGGGATCCTGGTCAGCCGCAACGTCACCCGCAGCATGACCCGCCTCAACGGCGTGGTCACCGCCGTGCGCAACGGCGACCTCGCCGCCCGCGCCGAACTGCGCGGCGCCCGCGACGAATTCGACGAACTGGCGGAGGGGCTGAACGAGATGCTGGATCGGCTGGAACGCTCCATGGCCGGCCACAAGCACGCCGGCGACGCCATCGCCCATGACCTGCGCTCGCCGCTCACCCGCCTGCGGGCGCGGCTGGAGGCGGCCCATCTGGATGTCGAGGCCGGCCGCGGCGACGCCGAACAGGCGCTGGCCCAGGCGCTGGAGGACACCGACGGCGTGCTGAAGACCTTCGGCGCGGTGCTCTCCATCGCCCGCCTGCAGGCGGCCGGCTCGGCCCCGCGCCAGGAACTGTTCGATCCCGCCGGCCTCGGCGCCGACATGGCCGAGCTCTACGAGCCGGTGTGCGAGGACAAGGGCCTGGACTTCAAGGCCGAACTCGCCCGCGACCTCACCGTGCGCGGCGACCGCGAGTTCCTGGCCCAGGCGCTGGCCAACATCCTCGACAATGCGGTGAAATACACCCCGGCCGGCGGCGCCATCATGCTGCGCCTGCGCCGCCGGTCCTCCGGCGAGGTGGAGTTCTCCGTCACCGACACCGGCTCGGGCGTGCCCGAGGAGGACCGCGAGCGTGTCGTCCAGCGCTTCGTGCGCCTGGAGAACAGCCGTAACGAACCCGGCGCAGGCCTTGGCCTCTCCCTGGTGGCCGCCGTCGCCGAGGCCCACGGCGGCCGGCTGGAACTGGACGAAGGCCCCGGCAAGGTCGGCGAGATGGGGCCGGGCCTGCGGGTCGCCGTGGTGCTGCCGAGGGCGGGTTAGTGCGGCCGCGCTGGCTCCAGGCCCCGGCGCACGGCAAGATCGGCCGATGACGACCCTCTCTGAACGCCTCGCCCCTTGCGGCCCTGTGATCGACGCCAAGGCCGCCGCGCGGCTGCACGAGACCCTGGCCGAGGCTGCGACGGCGGGCGGCTGGTCTGAAACCCTCGATCAGGCCTGGCCGGCGCTGGCGCCCGTCTTCTCCGCCTCGCCCTACCTGGCGGGCCTGGCCAGGCGCGATCCCGACCGGCTGGGCGCCCTGCTGGCCTGCGATCCCG
>Ga0307513_10000352_pt1 | contig 67104 bp, 27 predicted proteins | sample 15_EM_MG_FD_202174 | JGI IMG/M metagenome (GOLD analysis project Ga0307513, IMG submission 202174) | Populus trichocarpa ectomycorrhiza microbial communities from riparian zone in the Pacific Northwest, United States - 15_EM | ecosystem: Host-associated > Plants > Roots > Unclassified | place...
ATTTTTTTATGTGGATTTATCCAAATCTCATATCATAGGTCTCATTTTTTTTATGTTTTTTATAAAATTAATGTTTTTATTTGATCATTTGAAATTATATTATTAAGCCTTGAAAGGTTAAAAACATACTAACACTCTATTTTATTTTAAAAAAAAATCTAGAGTGAAAAAGAAAAACTTCAAACTTTGTATTCAAATACAATATCTCTTCATACATAAAACTAAAATATAGTTTTTATTTTTCATAATTTATACTAAATTTGAAAAATATATTTTATAGATTTTTTATAATTTTCTAATACAAGTATTTCATTGTTTTCCAAATGAAAAAAAAACATGAACAGTATATTTTTTTATATACAAGCATTAACAATGTGAAATATTTTTTTATATTTTCATATTTAGTTAGTATTATAAATATTTGTTTTATAAAGATATTTTTTATAATTGTTAATTTCATTGAAATAAAATTAATATTCAATTATCACTAATATAAAATATTAAGATAATTAATATAAATTATGATTTTAATTTTTCTGTAAACAATAGTTGTAATCTTCATGTATTTTTTTTAATCTTTTTATGAAAAAAATTGAAAAAGAAAAATTAAATTGTTTTGTTACTAAACATCCTCATGTGTAGGCATAGAGACCGATCAAGGCGTCCTTACGTTTGAAAAAACACAAAAGGAATCAGTGGACAGAAACGACAAGTCGTTGTCCATTAATAATGAACTACACAGAGTTTGACATGGGCAATAAAACATAAAGCCATTTTACCTCAACTTTCTTGGTCTCTTTGCTCAATTGCTCCAGCAGACAAGCAAGGAAAAAGAAGTGAGGAGGTTGCAGCAAGCCATGTCTCGTGGCATATCATACATCACAGGGTCTCAACTTCTGTCTCTTAGGCGCCTTCCAAATATTGCAATTATTGATGTCAGGTAAAAAGAAAATCTTCCTCGCTGTTTCCTTTTTATATTGTAGGATTTGTAATTATAAAAGTGAAGTTTTGTTTTGTTGTTTTTAATTGTTATTAATGGAGATTTTGAAGGGATGATGAGAGGAGTTATGATGGACATATAGCAGGGTCTCTGCACTACGCGAGCGATACGTTCACAGATAGGATCTCTAATCTTATTCAAGAGGTTAAAGGGAAAGATACCCTTGTTTTCCATTGCGCTTTAAGCCAGGTTTCTGCCTATCTCTCTTTACTTCCGTGTTTCTTTCCAATTGTTTTATTTTTCTGGGTTTCTATTTCTTAATAGTTTCTTAAAGAATTGGGCGAGTGAGTTTTGTATAAACCCTTTAGCTGTAACAAAGTTCCAAGTTTCTAGGCTTGAACATGGCGATCAAATTTTTTTGTTAATTAAATAGTCATTTTTTTATTTGTTGTGAAATTTACCCACAAGTAAACAATTTTTTTTCTAGAATTATCTCGAAATATTTATAAGTTGCTCTTCATTTTAATCCTGGTCAATACCTTGGACATTTTCCAGTGATCATGAATGTTTGTTATGGATATATAGATGAGATCAGCTCTGCGTACTTGCCAGGTGATTTGTCTATGAGTTTAAGTGTAGGACAACAGGAATTGCTGTTCACAGATAATCGTTTGTCAACTAACTTTCCAAGATGGTTTCTTAAGAAGCATCTGGAATCAACTGAAGGAGGTTTTAAAAATATACATACTCCTTGGGTTAATAAGACAGGAATTGAGTTATTCTTAAACAAAATGCAAAAGGGAGAGAAATGGGAAGAGGTTCTCAAAAAAATAAAAATAAATCATGTAGCTAAGTAGAAGGCAGTATATTAGTAGGGGTAAAGGACTTGGAATACAAGGCAATAACAACCTGTATACCCACCATCTACCCTAGAAACATGTGTTTGAAGGTGTCATTATGCTTGGAAGTTGACAGGGTTTCTTTGTGAGAAAATGGATTATTTCTTGGCAGAGCTGCTCCTTTGTGGAAAAAAGTGGATCCATGGTTGAGCTTTAACCTGTTTCTGTAGCAATTCTCTGAACTTGAATGATAATGGAATTAATTGGAACTGAAAGGATGAAATGGAAGATAATAAGAATTTGGAATTCTATTGAATTGAAAGAAACTGACTCACAAGGACCAAAATGAAAAAGACGAGAAATGTTTTGGGTAGATTCGAGGTAGCCTGGACGTCCAATGACCTAATTGAAAGTCTGAAGATGTTTTACCCTATCGTATTCTCCTATATTGGAACCTTAAATAACAATCAAAATGAAATTTGAATTTTAAATGGACTTGACTGAAAGTTTGAAAAGATCTGGGCTAATTGATAGCTTTGACTCCAGCATTGAAGCGCTGCTGTTTAACTAATTCCATTGCCAAGATGTCTACTTCATTATCAGCACCCTTCATTCACGTGTTTGGATTTCATTTTGCTGGCTTATCTTCCACCATTCACGTGTCTACTTCATTATCAGCACCCTTCATTCCTAGACCTACCTTCAAACATCTTCCTGAAAATTCACTTCCTTGTCTGCAGCCGTATGCTTGTTTTCTGTCTAACTAACCCAGACTTGTTACAGTTTCATTATTTTTGTTATAAATGTGGGTTCATATTAAAGCTTGGATCTTTGCATTAAAGGCTTTTATGACTTTGTAGTTTGAGTAGTGTCTCTTGTGTTGTTCTCCTGTATTTAGTTACAATCTGAAACCTTGTCGAACATTTTTTTCTTATCGATATAATAAAAACCATAATTTTTTAACAGTTTCTTGTAAGCGATGTCGTAATAGTGCATCGATATTGTTCATCGAGTCTACCTAGGGAACCTATCAAGGTCCCATCCTCCAATGCAAGTTTATGTGAATAGCATGGGATGACTGGAAAGACCTTATCTATAAAAGGAATGCTCTTGAAAGAAGAGAATTTGGTTGGGTTTTCATGTCGTTTATTTGCTATTATTGGAGGTCATTTAACTGCTGTAAAGCACAACTTTTCTCTAAAAGAATTGAGCTTGTTTTCGAAGCATGTATCTCACCTCATTGTTTGCTGAAGCTTAATAATCAGTTTAACATGCAGCATAAGACATTAGTTCCTGTCATTTGACAGGTTTTGGAACTGTACAGGAGAGCTCCTGGTCTTGTGCACCCTTATTTTTGAGTTTTTTTTTTCTCCCGTTATAAGCAGCTGAGATTATTGACATGCTTGAAAGAATAAGTGATGGGTTTTTGCTCAGGTTCGTGGCCCGACTTGCGCACGAAGGCTTGCCAATTACCTTGAGGAGGTGAAAGAAGATGGAGGAATAAAAAACATTATGGTATTGGAACGTGGCTTCAATGGCTGGGAAGCTGCTGGTAGACCTGTTTGTCGCTGCACTGGCATTCCCTGCAAGGATGAAAGTGCATAGATTTCTGATTGAACCATATCCTTGTTGTGGAGGAGAAGGCAGAATATAATTGTATTATCATAAACTTGCTATATTCACCGATTACATTTCAATGTTAAATTTCAACTTGATGATGGGCAAACTACAAATTTGGTATCCAACTTTTGATTAATTTTCGATTTGATTTGAGTACCCTACTTCCTATTTGAGTTATTCACTTTCAAATTTTTCTCTGATGTGGTGCAGTGGTGATGCATTCATTATCTCGTTTCTTATGACAAAAAAAAAAGTGTATATTTTATTAATTTTTTACTCGAGTACATTAACTCCTTTCTTCTGTCTTCCAATATGGTACTTTTCTTGATGAAAAAAATATATTGAAGACACGGCTATTATTTGGATTCAGAATGTCCTGTTAATTGTATAAAACAAATGAAAAGGAACTTTTATACTCTTTTTTTTTTTTCATTTGATTAAAATCATTTAAAAATCACTGTAATTGTAATTGTAATTAAATTAAAGTATTAGCAAAAAATAAAAAAAATAATGCTTTGTTTTTTAATTTTAATTTTATTTTTCAATATTGAGTCTGTTGAAGATTGAATTTTATAATTTGTGTTTTATATAGTTATTCTTGTTTCATAACTTGAATTGTGAATTTGATAAGTTAATTTGAGTTGACTCTAAGTTATTTTGGTTCTTTTATTTTATTTTAATTTTATCATTTAATATTGAGTTAATTGAGTATTAAATTATATAATTTGTTTTGATTTGTTTTTTATAAGGTTATCTTAGTCTTATAATTTAGCTTACAAATTTAATAATTAATCCATTAAATTAACTAAATTAACCGTTAAATTTTTTCAAAAAGAACATATTAATAACATATATTTTTTTTTATTAAAAAAATACTTGATTCGACCTGCAACACAACCCCATCTTCTAATTCCGATGCTAAGATTATATGATTTGCTGGTAAATCACCGATCATAAACCCTTTAAGATTCACAATAGTTACTTGAACTCTAAAACTATGATCAATGATATGTCATTCTTCTTACTTCTCGGCCTCAGATTCTTGCAATTTGCTTGGCAGGTTTATCCACTACGAGATGGTTATGTGAAAAACATTTGGAGGAGCATGGGATTTTCGGTTGCAGTGGTGGATAGTGGTGGTTGGTAGCAGAGAAGGAAAAAAGGAGAAGAGGTGGCAGCTAAGGTAGGAGAGAAAAGTTGATAATTTTAGTACTTCATTACTTTTTAATTATTAATTGAAATATAATAATAATTATATAAAAAATTTAAATTATTTATTTTATTTTATTTTTTGGATGGTGATGTAAAGTGTTAAAAATTATTAAAAATTATTTTGATTAGGATATAAATCATAATTTTTAAGAGAATAAAAACAAAATGAAAAATAACTAAATTATAAAAGGATTAGTGCAATTTTTCCTAAAAATTTATTATTGTTTATTATTTTCTCCCCAAATTGTTTTTAACATGTTAAAGTATATAAACAAACGTATGAAATATGTAAAATTAAAAACTTTAGAGACCAAGTTTAAGTTTTTTGCGCCCCTTGTTGAAACCTATTTATGAAATATGTATAAATAGGTTTTTTTTTTAGATTTCATATGTTTTTGCATAGTAAAATTACTAGCTTGCCCTTTATGTCAAAATTAATTTTGACTTGCTTTGAGGGCATTGTTGTATTTTCTTTTTCTTAGCTCAAGAAAAATACAAAATTACCCTTTATCTTAGAATTAATTTAGGCTTACTTTGGGGGTATTTTTGTATTTTCAAGTGACTTCTTTTGTTATAATCATATTAGTTGAGGGGTAAATTAGTCTTTGATAATAATAAAAAATACTAAGAAAAAAATTGTCAAGCACGTAGGAGAAGTCGTAGTTCTTTGAAGACGCGTGGGCCGTCATACAATGATCAATATTTTTTTTCCATCGTGTTATTTAATTCCTCGTGATGTCCTTTTCCATTCCAGAAAGACGTGTGTTGGGGTTTGATGAATGAATTGTTGTCGGAGCTATTTCCCCTCTCTTTTCTCTCTTCTCCTTGGAGATTCACTTAGCATTTAAAATTTTAGGGCAGTCCTTATCTTTGGATATATTTGGTTATCAATCCTTATTTTTTTTTAATTTCTATCATTGACTCTTTTTAAACTTTGTCCTGATTTTTTTTTTCCTTCTATCTCTTATGAACTTTCAATTGTGTATTGTACAATAGAGAAATTGTAAATTTGTAGCCATTTTCATTATAATGTTTTTTTCCTCCAAAAAAGATACTCTTAAATTCACATGACATCAATGAAATTGTCCAAAAGGGAAGAAAATAATAAAAGTGTAAATAAATATGAAACGCAGTCGTTTAACGTGATTGACGGATCTATATAATAAAAAGAGAAAAATCATCGGAATTTGAAAGAGCGTCAAACTCAATTGCAGACCGATCCTCTCTCTGCTCTCTCGCGTACCAAACAGATACCGAGAAGAAGAATAAGAAGAAGAAAAGATGGTAAAGTTATAATCCTCTTCCTTCTTATTTGATTTCGATTAATTTAGTTGTTCCTTTCTGCTTGATTAATTTTTGTTTAATTTTTAGGTTTGCGTAGCGTGCTTGTTACCTCTGTTCCTCGTCCCAATCGTCAATCTGTTACCCTTGATCTTCTATTTTCTCAAGGTAACAACCAACAGAATTCTGCTATTCACTTTCCATTTAATTTTTATATATATATTTTAAATTTTCTTTTTTATCTCAGGGAAAAATATATGCGCTGTTTGGATGGGAATACAGGAAACCAGAGAGAGCTCCTCCAGCTTGTCCTTATAAGCCCCCTGCTTCCAGTATTAACACTACTAACAAAGTCAGTCCACTTCTTTTCTAAATTCACTTATTATCATCTGTAATTTGAGAATTGTGTAAGAAATTATGATACCAAGTTTTTGGTGTTCTTTTTCCATGCTAATTCGCTAGATTACTCCTATTGTTGCTTGTTATTTTGCAATAGATGATTGCTTTTAACTTTATTGCTATCCTTGCGCTTGCCCTGGAAAAATGATTGTGGTTAGATGGCTAGGTGTGGGCGTGGCTGTTTAGGGTGTGATTTTTCTTGCTTGTTTTGGTGGGTATTCTGCTTTCAACAGTAAAAATTAAACTAGGGTCTTACATGTTGTAGCAGGTGGAAGCGGAAGGTGAACCTGTTGCGAAACCTGTGGCAGTAGGAGATGGAAAGCAGGACTGAATTTGGAACTGCTTTTATGTGCGTGAACATCAGCTCTTGAGGTTTTTCTTAATGCAACCTAAGGTCTCTGTTAGATATAAAGTATTCTCATGCTACTCTCTCTCTCTCTCTCAATAATGTTTGTAACTGAGATTTCCTCAAGGTACTGCAGCGTCAAAAGTTTGAATTTGGAATGAACATCAACTTGGCAATTTGTGTGACTGTAAACTATTTTTTGTTGCATTGACAACTGCAGTTTTTTATAGACTTATCTTATAGTGATCCAGGTGAAGCCTTGTGTTGACACAGTTTAGATAACTATATTCCTTTTTAAGGGTTTGGATGGTGAATTTTGCCATAGCTCTACACAGAATATATATACAACAAAACTTTCAGAAGATACTATTCAAGTTGGATGATTTATCGTGCTACATAATCAGCATTTCTCGGGCATTAGATTTGTATATAGTTTTTTTTAACAATCATATGATGGGGTTAGGAGGAAACAGAAAACACTCCCCATGTGTTGTATTGAAGTTCTCGCTACCAGAACAGCCTCCTTTTGTGTTAAAAGAGGAAATTGCATGCGTGGGTTTAACCTCTTACGATCAACTTGATTTCAGAAATTAGATAAATAGCAACTGCCAGAGGATCTATTAAGTAGACTGTTTTGATTTATGGGAAAATTCGATAACCTTTATAGAAGCTCTAAGCTTTGAACAACTTCGAACTTTGAAGAGGATTTAACTGAGCAAAATCGGGAAGAAGTGTGGAAGGAAACGAAATAGATGAACACTGACGTTTTAGGGAATCCGTCATGTCCCAAGAAGTTTGGAGTTGTGAATCACCTGTCACCATCTTAAATGTGCACGATGATCTGCCTTTAGTGGAATGGTTAACTAGCAAGTCTGGAACAGGGAGCCTAAACTGGCAGAAGCAACATGCATGTTCTGTTTGACAATTGGAATGCATGGCAAGATACGACCGCAGCTCACAGTGTTGCAGTTTCCAACCAATTGAAAGTGATCCTGCACCATTTGGATTGGGTAGGCTGCATAGCACCGTTAGTGTCTATGAGGACTGCTTAAGGAGTGGTCGTGTGAGACATTGTAGCGTTATCGTTTCTTGTGTCCCGTTTAGCACTCCCATGATTAGTGAAATCTTATTTTGTTTTTGTTTTTAGAAAAATAAAGTAGCGATTTCTAAAACTTATAATATCAATTTTGGTGGTTATTATTTAACAAGAATTAATTGAAGGTTATCATGATATTAAAAAAATTTCTGATGCTCAAATTTTATAATTATCTATTTTTTTTCCTATCATATTATTAAATAAAAAATAATCTATTATATTGTTAAATAAAAAAAATTTTAGAAAAAAATTAATTATTATGAATTGAGTTTTATAATTTATTTTGATTTACTTTTTATAAAGTTATTACTATCTTAGACAAACATACCGGTATTGGATTGATGTTTGGTTTTTTGTGCATCTATTTTTTTATATTATTAAATAAAAAATAATTTCATAAAAAACATAATTATTGAGAATTAGACTTCATGATTTATTTTTTATGGGGTTATCATGATTTAAAAAAACATCTCGGTATTGAATTGATGCTCGGTTTTGTAAATGTCTATTTTTTTATTATATAATTAAATAAATATAGTTTTTAAAGAACCAGAGTTATTAAACTTAATGAATTTTATGATTCAAATCATAAGTTTGACGAGTTAATCTATTCCAATCTATAATTGTTTTAATATTTTTTTAAGAAAAAATGTTATCTTGAATTTTTTTTTTAAATCTGACCATGTTCTTACTAGTCGTTTGAGTTTTCTTTAATTAGTCAAATTAATTGGATCATGTCAAATTAATTGGATTTTTTTAATCTAGGTATTATTTCTTTACATATAAATTTTTTTTATCCTGCCGCAACGTGGAGAATTATACAGTACCTACCTATACAAGAAGTCCACAAGTAGAAAAGTTGGAGATTGAAAGTGCTACAATTTTCACTCAAACAAACCCAATTTGGCACAATATTAATGGGAAAAAAACCATAAACAAACAAACTTTGAAGATTTGAATTACATGTGTGAATCTGACAAGTGTATCAAACTTCCTATTTCCAGAAGTAAATTCGGCTTCTCAGAGCTTCCAGTATATGCCCAATTTGTGCAAGACGCCTGAAACAACTGCCCAGAATGTGATTTGTGCAAATATCACATATAACAGGGTTCCTACTCTCTCTGAGTGCCATACATCGTTGAAAACATGTTCTTGGATCCAATAGACCTGTAAGACATTTTTTCTTCCATTAGGGCAGGTGGTATTTCAAGAAGTTAAAATTGTGCTAGTGATTGTTTGAGTGCTCAAGCAAGCCATATACAGAGATAGAATTACTTACAAGTGTGTTGTCTGGAGACTTGTAATACCATCCATTAATAAAACCTTCAAAGATACCCTGTGCTGCCATCACATATACAAGCATTGCATTCATTCCTATCCACTCTAGGAATAAAAATGGCGGTCTCAATCCCCAAACATCAATCTGTTCATGCAATGCAAACAAAGTGATGGGCCTGTCATTCTTGAATCACAGAATTGAAATCCCAAAACTGTATATGGTCGGTAGTATTTTACCAGTACATAGAATCCAGAGAATACAATTCCTGCAGCACCAGCTGTGAAACAGACGTAGCTGAAGCTGTAGAGCTGTTTGTTGATAGGAATAGCTGCACAGCAATGAAGGAATTAACTTTCTAAGTTCTGTTTTGATCTTTATATCAACATTTTTAAATCCCACACAGATAATTTTTCAGAGTTTGGGATACAATCGCAAGGTAATTGATCTCACCATCAGTGAAATGAAGAATGATGGCTACAATCAGTAAGATAACCCCCATTGAGACCCATTGCCTGAGCCTTTCAGCATGACCCTGCATATAGTAAGATTGCTTTTCCAGGTTATAGGCTTGATAATTACCTTATCAAAGGTAGAACTTCTTACCTTGAAATGAATCAGAACATGCCCGTAATGGATGCCGATGGTGCCAGAGAGGATAGCAGAGATAGAACTAAGAGAAAGAGAGAAACCAATATTCAGTTCTACGCTAATTGTTTCCCTATATGAAATAACACGAAGTTGATCATGGTCTTAATGATCTAACCTCAACAAGCCTTCAGGTTCAAATGGTGCACGGCACCAACTAGGAGCATCCTTCCGAAATGGGCCAGAACCTGGAGAGCTGAGAGTGCAAGCCTGCAAATATTGTAAAGAAGATGGACTTTTAGAGTACACATCTACGATACTACAAGCTGGAAGCAGGAAAAAAGAGAGACGAAACCTCCTATTGAAGCTAAACTCTGCTCGAGTCATAACTAACCTTCAAGCGGCTCCAAACTGGGTACTGATAGAGATGATTAATGCCCCAGACTTCTCGATCCACATAACCAACAGCATTGCATGCAGGTCCTAAATGCCCTCTCATTCCACATTCAACCTGTAATCAAGTCATAACTAGTCGGGATCAGAGACTGGTTTTCGTTAACAAAAGCCAGTGCACATCTTCTTCCATTGATCTGTTTAGTAGTTAATAACTTCATACCGTGTATCTGCGTCGTTCATGGTCTTCGTCGACGGTGAAACTCCAGTCCGGAACATAAAGTGCAAAGGTTGTGACCATATAAATGACAAAGGAAATGAATCCCGCAATCCTAAATTGCACAAGGTTCACCATCAACTTACAATAAATAGTTATCTACCACATAATTTCACTCAATGCAGTCAAAAGTTGGCTGAACTGAAACGGAAAAATAGCAAATGATGTTGTTCTCTGCCATAACCTATGTGTGGTTGTTCTCTTACCATTGCCATCGGTATGCTGTGAAAATGGTAAAATGGTCAGGCTCTATGGTTTGTCTATTCTTGGGGATTAGAGCCTCTATTAGAGCTACAACCATGTACACCAACGCTATCCTCTGCTCACAGACAAAGGAAATAGAGATTATGTATTTATTTGCTAAATCTTCTAGTAACGAAGTTAAATAGGGAAAACATAACCTGAAGAATGCCAAACCAGCGAATAAGTTTCATGTCGACTCCATAAGCTAGATCACTAGGAGCATGCGAATATCCTCCTGCACTTGTATTAAAGAATTATTCCAATTTATAAACCTAATCTGTTAGATATAATATCAAAAAACCATTTCAACTCAAAACCTTAATATGTTAGAAAACAACCTAAGTACCATACCTTGCAACAGAACTCCCCAAAACAGAAGCTTCAGTGTCCTTAGGATTATCTTCTTAACTGCATCTCTCCTCTTCGGAATTCTCTGAAATATTAAGATAAAGAATTTATACGAATATTAGACAAGATGCTTACAATTTCATAGTATCTCTAAGCAAAATATAGCAGTAAAATATTTTTCTAATCGATTGAAATGTTATTTACGAAGCAAACTATTAGAACTGGAATCTGAAGTGGTTGTCATGTTTAAATTTTTTTTGGTGAAGTTGTGATGATTAACAAAAGCTAATTGGGGAGATAAAAATATGATCTCTGTGAGAGGATTTACTATATATATATATATATATATTTTACTTGCGCTGTCAGGGATTGTAATTTGTCTTTTTTTTTAAATCCCATAGTTAATAACAACAAAAACAAAATCTGGAAAAATTAAAAATTGAAAGTAGCTTAAGATATTTAATATCACAATAGGAGTTATTTATTCAATGAATTTATTTATGAAAATCAATCTGTAATAGAAATCAACACATACATATAATTTATTGAATAAAAAAAATAAAAAAAATTATGCAAGACTGCACATATTAAACATATTGCAAAAAAATAATTTTTTTTAATTTTAAAAATAAATTTAATCTATATAAAATATAAAAAAACTATAGATGAATCATACTATTTTTATAAAAAAATCAAACACACTCAAAATAATAAAAAATAATCACTATTTCAAAAACGCTAAATAAGCAAAAAACAAAATTACATAGAAAGGGTATTAACCAAAACATAACTGAAAAAAATATTATTAAAAATGCATATAAAAAAGCAGTAATTTAGAAAAAATTATAAAAATTAAAAAGATTGAAGCCAGATGTTATTGGTCTGGTAAGATAGACCTAACACATGACCCACAAAGAAAGTGCCTGCTCGCGGGCCTTATTTTTTTTCTTCTGAAATTAATGGAAAAACAATAAATGATGTGTTGTCTGAAATCCCCCAGAATCTAGCTATTGTGGTGGCTGCAAAACGAAGTTGGTGGGTTTTTCTTCTAGAACCCCGTTTCCAACTTGTTTTTGACTTAAAACACCTAGAAAATATCATAGGAACCTTGTTAAATAAATCCATAACCTCTAAAAACAAAATAAACCGCATCACAACTCAAAATCAACTAGAAAACAATTCATGAGCCCGGATCTCTTTTTTCGTGCACTTTCAACGTCCAAAGACACCTAATTTGAACTTATCTTATCATATGGAACCATTTGGAAGAAAAATCAACCATTTTGGTGGCTGAAATTATCGGACTAACAACTTTCTCTTTCTAGAATGAAATCCGATGAGCCTCTCTCTTCTCATATCAAAAAAGGACTGAAAAATTATAAACATAAAGTTTGGTAGCGAAATTAAGTTTTTTGAAATTAAAGGAACCAATCAACTAATAGATTAAAAAGATGTGGGGCTAAAATGTACTTTTCAAATAAATTTTAAAAAATCACCTATGTTACCCAAGTTTTTCACTTCAGTCCTATACCTTTCAATTTAACCCTCCTTTACAAAAAAATAAATGCAATTGGGTGCTCAAAAGAGCTCAATTGTGCAGAGTTAAAGTTTGAGGATCAAAATGAAAATTTTAAAAAAGCACCATTATAATCCATAGTTAATTGTGAGAGAGTGAACAGTAAAGGGATTTATAATAAAAAAGACATGTCGTTTATATTATAGGCAATTGGAACAATGTAATTAGTATTTTGACCAATCCAAAAAAAAAAAAAAACATTCAATGAACTACCTATTCGAGGTAATGTGATCTTTCCAAAAGATCCATTATTCATTATCATATTGATCTGAGAAAAATAGAACTTTTCACATTTTAAAAATACAGTGAAATGATTAATTTGTCCTAAAAGCATTTTTTTTTTAATAGACATCTAAGGACTCTTTTGTATTTTCATTCTAATTTTTTAATTATAATCAAGTTGAATAAGGAAAAACTTAATATTTTAATAAATATAAAATATGATTAAAAAATCAAAACTAGCTGGTGCACTAGCGGGTTTGGTACATTCAAGCAACAAGTGCAGCGGATTACAATGAAAAAAAGACATTCATTGATGTTTTTGGAATTCTCTCGGTGAACCTTCCCTCCGTAAGCGGTGCGTGTAACTTATTAACTTCTGGTTTGGCACCAACAACCTTTTTTTTCCTATTCTTCTCTCTCCACATTGATTTTTACTTCCGACCCTCCAATTTTTCAGAGCAGCACTTTATTTTTCTTTTTCAAATTTGGTCCTTATTCTTTTGATTATTATTTATTATATTTGAATAATTTATAAAATTAGATTTTTTTTTCAATTTCACCCCCTTAATCTTTATATCTATAATGTTTGGTTCTCATTCTTTTGATTGCTATTTGTTTTTTTAGATGATTTTTAAAATTATTTTTTTTATGATTTTATCCTTCTTTAGTTTTTTTTCCTATCATGTTTGATTCTCGTTCTTTTGATTGCTATTTTTTTTATTTTGAAAAAAAAATTAATTGATTTTTTTCCAATATCATCGTTCAACATTAAATTGATTGAGAATTAAGTTTTTTTAATTGAACTCGGGTTTAAGATTTCACGGGTTGCAAGTTTAAAAAATTAGTCTAGGTTTAGGAGATTTAGTTGGGTTTACTTGGTTTTTCCTCCTTTTTTTAAGCTCTTTTTGTTTTCCAAGTTTCATCCTTCAACACTCATTTACTTTGTTTTATATAGGATTTTTTTTGCAAATTTTATTTCTCGCTCTTTGTTAAATTTAGCTTCTTTTAGATTTTGTTTTTGAATTAAATTAAATTAATTGATTAAATATAAGCATGAGATGCTTATTTCATGATATCTTATTTGGTATCATGATTTTTTCAAGTTTGCTTTTTATGGAATAATCCCGACCTCAAGACCTAGGTAAAGGGTTTAGAAGGTTAGTCCAGGTTGACTTAACTTTTCTTAGATCCTTTTTTACAATTGATTTTTTTTTTTTACAATTTATATCCTTCGATATCAGGTTTATTGAAGACTGGGCTTCATTATTTGTTTCTCTTTTATTTCTATGAGGTTTTTCCAATCTCATGTGCTAGGTTACGGGTTTGACATATTAAATCTGGTTGACTCGAGTTTTTTTTTTAAATTTAAACTTATTTTAAATTTCTCTCTTCAACATTGTGTTGGTTTGATATTTCATTTAATTTGCTTTCTATAGGATTATCCTAGTGCCACAGACAAGTTGTGGATTTTATGAGTTAACTTGGATTGACTCGGGTTATTTTTTTGTTCTTTTTAGATTTATTTTCTCAATTTCGTTCTTCAACATTTGATTTGCTAAGATTCGAGTTTCATTTTTTTTTCTTTTTATTTTGTAAAGTTATTCCATTCTCATTTAATTTTTGTTTTGTTATCAAATAAGATCATGAAGCTCTTTTAAAAATATTGAGAGGATATCTTTTTATGATATTAGCAATTTTTTTTATAGTTAATTATTGCTAATTTTTTTTATTCGATTTATCTATTGCCGTTGTCTTATTATTATTATATTATAAATATAACTGAGCTTATAGGATCTAGTTAAATCGATGACCCGATTCTCGGATCTTTCTTGCTTCTTTAAAAATGTTACCATCGCTTAAGCAATTTGTTTTTTGCTAGAAAAAAATTGATCTAGCTTGCGCCATAGTGTGAACCACCAATATCGTATATTATAATTCTGATCGTTATTTTTTATTAAAAAAACAATATACAAAAAATAAAATAAAAATTTTACTGAAACATGAAGAGAAATATTTGAAAGGTTTAATCACACATTTCTCGTATTTGCTTTAATTGTATAGAGTCCAAAGTGATGAACTTAAGTTGTTTGAATTCTATATGGTATTTATTTCTTAATTCACTTGATGGAAATAAGTACTAAAATTTATTAAGTAAAATTGAATCTTATTTTTATCTTTAACTAATCATATCACACAAAGTTTTATTCAATATATGTTTCAGACGAGAAAAAAATGAATATGTTGCTAGTTCTACTCACTTTTTTGGTTTATATTTTGTTGAAAATTATTCTTTAATAAAAATAAATTAACATGAAGCATGTTTAAAATAATTATGAGTGAATAAAAAATTAATTTAAAGAGTTTTTGAATGATATATTTTTATAAATTCAAAATCCTGAATTCAATAATGAAAGATTATAAAATTATTTTATAGTTTATATAGTGAAAAATTGAAAGAGTTAAAATTGAATTTTTATAACACTAAAGCTATTGGAGGAGAAATGTCACAGGCTAAGTGGACTTCAACCATACGTGGTGGCTCCTCCCGGGTTGGGTTTGTGTTGGGTGTAAAATGATTTTTTGGTTCAAAATAATTATTTTTTTAGTAAATGAATAAGTTATCTGAATATAAACTTTTATCTACCCGACTAGTTTATTTTCAAGGGAAAAAACATCTGGTTTTTAAGAAAAAAAACCTGTCAAGTTTTTCTTATAACGGCCGGGTAATTAAAGATTTATACAATGAGAATTAATTCTAATAATTATCATAATTAATTATGTTTTATTTTATTTTAAAATTCTTTATAAAAAAGTATTGTAGGTATAAAAAATAAATTTTTAAAAATAAAAAAACATTATTTTAATATATTTTTAAGCAAAAATCACTTTAAAAATCAACCATTACCATACTTTCAAACATCTTTTAACAAACCCCACCGAAAGTATAGTGACATATACCAAGTTATCAAGCCTATCAATCTTAGTTATATTCTAGCCATATGTCAAATTCTCAAAATCACTCAACCACTTTCAATATTTATTATAGATTCGAGCATACAGCTACCAACAAAGTCGGAATATGCTTAGATATTGATGGATAAACTATATAATATATATATATATAAAAAAAAAAGATGAAGAAACGAAGAGGAGTTTATACCTTGAAAGCAAGTGCTATTGCAACTCCGACAATGAAAAGGAAAAATGGCATCACAAAATCAGCCAAGGTGCATCCATTCCATGGCGAATGATCGATGCGGGGATATACTCCTCCGGCATCATCGACCAGTATCATCAGCTACAAGCAAACAGCAACACCTCCATGTGTAAGGCTAAAAATTACCCTCATTTCATACACACGCCCGAACTCATAACTTTCATGCATATATTTATTTAATATTACTCTTTTTTTTTTTTAAGTTTCTGGGCTCGAACCTTTCCTTTGTAATAAAAAGAAGTAAATAAATTGAGAATTAAGAGCACTTACTACGATAGTAAGGCCTCTAAATGCATCCAAAGTCGCAACCCTCTTGCTCTTCTGGGTAACCACCGGCTGCCTGTCTCCTTCATGCTTAGCCAGATGATCATGAACCGCTCTCCTTTCTTCCTTTTCATTGTCATCTCCACCATCAGTTTTACCTTCTTTCTCACTTAAATGGATGTTCTCATCATCTATATTAGCAACGAGTGCAGTGTGACCTAACCCTTCTTCCATTCTCTTCGGATCCTCCATAGCTGATATTATTGCTGCAACCTTCCTCTTGGACCTCTATCTTTGGTGTTATTAGCAGGCAGTATTAATAGTGATTGGGGCAAAACAAGGACAAGTTTGAAGTCAAATTATAAGCCGGCAATTGTTGTCCCTTGCAAGGAGAAACTGAAATAAAACTTCCATTTATTAAATTACGGCAGGGATGGTTCATAAGTAATGACTAAATAATGGTTCTGGTGTAGACCTCTCTTCACTGACATGAAATTCATGTTAAACCAAAAATGTCATCAAAGACATCTTGGGTCATTTTTCCTGCACCAAGATATACTCGCTTTGTGTTTTTTTTTTTTTTTACAGTCAAAGACATCTCGGGTCAACTATATATATATATCTGGAATGATTTGTGTATTATTTTCTACTGTAGATTTGCTTTGTTTGATGTATATTTATTTTTTTTCAAATGGATTGAATATTTTATTTAATGAAAATTAATCATGACAAAAATCATGTGAACTTTCAATAAAGATTTGCTGACGATTTGAGCGGGTATTGTTGAGAAAATTGACTTTAAGACATTGTTATTTGAAGTCTAATTAAAAGTAAAATGCATCGATTTTTAAGATTTTTCTTGAAAAATGTTTACTGGCATGACTACTATAATATAGAATATTAAAATGTCCAAAACTACTAATTATAGAATATGAATAAAAAATTAATGTAAAAAACCTTGGGTAGAGCTGACCAAAAATCAAATGCAACATAAAGTTTTTGTCCCACATTGATAAGAAATAATTTCTTTTCTCTTCCAAGACATAGCTTTTATTTTACTTATGAAAAATAAGAACTCCTTTTCTCTTTCAAAGGCATTTTTATTAGTTTATTGAAAAATATACAAAAAAATATTTCTAAATTATTTTCCTCTACTCCGTTTTAGCAGTGTGTTTGCGGTTGCTTTTCAAATAACTTTTCATGCTAAAATACATATTAATGATGTTTTTTTATTTTTTTAAAATTATTTTTGACATCAGTACATCAAAATGATTTGAAAACATTAAAAACATATTAATTTGAAGCAAATAAAAAATTAAAAATTTTTAAAATTTTTTTAAAAATACTTTTGAGATATAAAAACAAAATAGTACATCATTGTTGAATCCTGTATCCCATGTTCACGTCTATTGTATACATCAATTGATGGGCAAAATTTGTCTTGCAGCTCTTGAAATAATCACCCCCTTCTATTGTAATTATTTTATATGCACTTCAACAAATTAATAATAGTGATTTAGTTTATTCATATATTTTTTTAATTTTTTAATATTTTTTTATTCACATGCTAGTTTGATGTTTTATATTTCTTTATATGCATGCCTAATTTATTCTTTGTAGTTCGTAAATTTATTGTTAATTTGTTCTATTTTTTTTATATATATAAAGTCTTATTGCATTAAAGGCTAAAACAAAAGATTTATATAGCTTAAATAAACTTATATTCATATATAGTTTTATTGAGCACCCCTTTAATCAATTTAATTTTTAGACAATCACCATATTAAATAGTCAATTCAGGATTTAATTAATGTATTAATTCAGGTTAATAAATGTATTGGCTTCATTTAAATAAATATCCGATTTTATTAAACCTTAAAAAAAAAATTAAATCTTCTTTGATTTAAATCCTACAGGTGTAGAATATTGAGAATTGTCTCGAATTAGAATAAATAAATAAAGGCATCAAGAAGGTAATGGAGGAGGCGGGAGATGCACTATATATGCATGAAAACTGGAATCTGGACCCTCTGGTACCGCGACAACAGTATCCAGTCGGGCAACGATAAGGACTTAATTAAATGTGGCTTAATTAATTAATATATATGAGTAAAATATTATTACAATAAAGTATACAATTGAGCCGGCTGCACACACACACACACGGCTGCACTACACACACACACACACACACACACACACACACACACACACACTCGTATAATCAACGCACAGCAACTTGTAATTTATCCTATCTCTATTGAATAATATTTTGAAAGCAGACGTCCAAATTCCATGCAACTTACTGCCTGTTTCTGTGAGAGAGAGGGGACTCCAGCATTAATTAAGACCGGACGACAAATTTAAGCACACGGTTTTTAAATTTGAAAAATTACTCATCAAATGTCAAATTAAGTTATCCCCCTATTTTTTTTTTAATAAGAATACTAATTTTCATTTTTTTTTAATAAAGACTAATGAATATTCAAGAGACTATTCCTTTTTTTAAAAAAAAAATTATATACATCAGCTTCATAAATCATTAATTATTTGAAAATAACCACTAATATTATTAACATAACAAACATGTAATCTTAGTTGAATGTATGATATTATCGTGTGGTTCTTAAGAAAACATTTTAATCATTAATTTTATTTGAAAAACAATATTTTAGAATATCAAAAGATTAAATAAATTGATAAAAGTAAAAATAATTTTTTTAAATGGACGACTTAAACTAAACCCTAAACTAAACCCAGACCATTTAATACAAATCTAGATATTCTGCATGTTAAAGAATCATCTCAACTTAAAAAAATAATAAGATGTAAGGTAAAGTTAATATATGATTTATATTGTTCTTCAAAACATCTCTTCAGGTGAAAGTTCTTTGAACTTGAAATTTACTAAGATCTATATTATTTGATATTTATTTTTTTATCAAATAAATAGAGATTATATAATTCAAACTCGTGATCACTTGATCATTAAAACTCTGATATTATATCAAAAAATCATCTCAATTTAAAATTTTAAATTATTAAGTAAAATACCAATATAAAATTTATATTATTCATAAAAAAGGTAATAGGTTTTCTCGACCCTTTATCTCTTTTTATCTGCAAATTGCTGGATCCAACAATGCTTGTCGCCCGTTATTATTAATAAATGCAACATTTGGAAAAAGATCATTATAAAGTTACTGTAATGAAACAGGGGACTAAAAAAGAAACACGGGGACGTGAAGGAGAAAAGGAAGGGAAAAACAGGGGAGAGAGAAGATGAGCAAACAGAGAGAAAACCAGAGAACGAACAGAGGATACTGGGAGGAGAGAAAACCAGAGGAACTAACAAAGAAAACACAGGGGAGGGACACAAAAAACTGAGAACGAGAAAACGAAAAAACTAACAGAAAGAAAAACACAAGGAAGGAAGAATAGAGAGAATAAGATAAAGCAAAAAAAAAAAGAGACCAAAAGAGAGAACAAATGAGAAGTGAACGAAAAACAGAAGCAGGGAACATTGGACAGTCATCGCACCGTTGCCATCGTCTTCATCCCTTTCGCCTCCAGACCAGGGTAAGTTTTTCATCTCTTCCCCGCTTTCTTCTATATCTGCATTACATTGTGCGAAGGTAATTAATTACGTTCGGACTGTGCAACAAGCCTATATGGTTGGGCTACCCAACCCCCCAAAAAATAGAGAATAGGCCTAAGCCTCAAGTCCAACCAGCTCCAATTTGTTTTGGGTCTTGGGTGTGTTTAGTAAAACGCACCCTTATGTGATTCCCTTTATTTTATTGTTTCTTGTTTTGATATTTGTCTAAATGAGTTCCTTCATGATATTAGAAAATTTCAAAAAAAGTTGTGGACTCTTTTGAATTTATTTGTGGGTTCCTCGTGCTTTTTTTCCCTCGATGATTTCACTGTATATTTGATTTGTGGATTTTGATTTTGATTGTGAAATGTGAATATAGTATATGATACATACATGTCTTTTATATATATATATATATAAAGAAATAACAAAAATTATATATATGATATGCTTTCAATTCAAATTTTATTGGTTTATTCACTGGCGCTAAAGTTAGGAATACCATTTTTTTGTGTTACGTAATATTTACCAACGCCAGAGTTGGAAGTATTCGCAGCTGAATATTCACTGGTGCTTGAGTTAGAAATATTGCATGCAAGCCATCAGTAGTATAATACAACAAACCCTTAACAATTTAAAACAAAACCAACAATGCAACTTAACTCAGGTAAAACGTTTAATGAGTGATAATATATTTCCTTTTGCGTAACCAGTCTCGAACTATAAAATCTTTGTTGACCAGTTGGGGTTCCTAATGACTATAATACTAGGTGGTGACTCCTTAAACAAGACCTTTTATATCTAAGAACAAGATGTCATAAAATCTGTTCTTTTTCATGAAATGAATTTTTTAAAAGTCGTCGCGATGTCGAATGCGGCAAAGATGTGTAAGTGTAATTAGTATGAGATCTTATACTCTTGTGTTAAAATAGAAAAATTTAATTTAGCACAACTTTAAGTATGCTAAGATTGATGGTTTCTAGTTGGTTTTTCTTTTGGAATAGATTTTATATCATGTATATTCAAAATCTCTCTTATTTTGCATAAAAGTGTACACACACACACACACACAAACATCCAAAAGAAACTAGTTGTTTATAGTTGTTGGAAGGCCTCTAATAGTTAAATTGGTCGATTGGTTCAACTTAAAAACTAGTTTTGCCAGTTTCATACCTAGTGAAACTTGAATCAATTAAATGTATATCAATCCTATTTATGCATGCAATGTGAAGTGTGTGAGTTCATTTTAGTTTGCTTATTGAGTAAGATATAAAGATTTAATAATAGGCTTTAAAATGAATCCTTAATAACCAAGTCTTCACTTATTTTGTTTCCTGGACTTGTTGATGAATTTTTTCATTTAATTTCATATGTTTGTTTATATAATTTTTATATAAAACATGTTTAAACTTAATCTAATTTAAACATATCATTAATGGCTATAATAAATTTTGTTAACCTTTTAAACCATGCTATTTATAATTGTTTCAATCCACATAATAATATCTTCAACTTGCACATCTTCTAACTATGCTTTTTATGAATCATGTATTCTCGTGAGAGATCTATGTAGATTTTTTTTGAATAATTCTTCATGCTGAAAGGCATTATTATCATTAAATTGTTATAATAGTCAATCTAAGCTCACAACTAAAGACAATTATAATATTTATAATAATCATCTTTCATGTTATAATAAAACATAAAAGGATTTCCAACATGTAGACGATGAAATGAGATGCTCATCAATCACAATTATAATATCATTATAAATATTAATTAACTTAGTTTTTACCTTTTTTTTATTATTATAATCAAGGAGAGAATGATTTAACGTATTGGTTTTTGTTCAGAGGATTCAAAGACTTTCCAAAAAAAAAAGAAAGAAGATAACAATAGAAGAATAATAAGAGATTCGAGGATTTTAGAAATCTAGCTCCGAAGTTATTATATTTTCAATAGAAAAAAAAAAAAAAAAACTCTTCTGGTTTTTTTATTGAGAGAACGAGAAAGGTACAATAACATATACACACACCAAATTAATTTTAAAAAATAATTATATAGTGAAATCATGAACTTAATAATTAAAAAATTAACTCTAAATACATACACATGAAATAAAATAAAAAATCTCAACATGGTCTCATCTACATCATACTTGGATAACACATTGTACTGAACTGACGGCTGTTGAAATTGGATTAGAGTAGGCTTGGAATACGAGTGTTGAAAGAACTTCAATTAGAAGTTGATTCCCATGAAATCATCGTGGAGATGTTTTGCTGATGGCACAGCTATCCTTTCAAACTTGTACACGACGTAGATGACCATTGACTGCTTAATTCGAACCCATCATCACCTCCACGTATATATTTACTTGGGCGAATTGATGACTAATTTCCACTTGTTTCAATACTCTGTTTTAGGCAAGCTCCCGAAAGAAATTGCACGCTCTTAAATGTATGGCGTAAGCAGCTTAGTTTTCAAAGATAGATATGTACAGTTTCATGCTAAGGTCGGCAGCATGACGCAGCTAATGAGCTCAAAACTAATCAGAAAACTTGGGATACCTCATGTCATACACTTTTCTCTGGAAACGACAGATTTCCCCGGCAGCTAGAGCGTTTCAATTCAACTTTTTGAACCACCTCCATTTGAATCCTGAACAGCTGGTAACTTTGCTGTTTTTATCCACACGCAGCAGGCTACAAAAATACAAAAAACCCAACTCCTATCTATTTGTCATCTTTAAAGGGTGCGTAATTTGTGATAAAAATTATTTTTTAAAGCATTTTTTATTTAGAAATATATTAAAATAATATTTTTTTTAAAAAAAATCATTCGTAATATATAAAAGAAATTTAAATTTTGATCGATTTTCGTTTGAGCTGCAATCCCAGACAGCGAGTGTGCTGGTCAACTTCCAAGTAAATATGAAATTCCTTTGTTCAGGCTTCAGACCTAACTTTTGTCCACCAAAACTTTCACTGTCACTTCACTATATAAGCTCTACTAATTCCCTCATAACCTTAGTAATAACATTGTAACATTGGTAGAGATAGCAAGCTAAAAAGGTTTTTTTCTTCAAATGGCGGTGGCTGATTTTAGAAGTAGTGATGGTGGTGGTGGTGGTGGTGGTTGGAGAGAGATGAAGAGATTCGGCTTGCAAGTTCTTTTGGGGCGGTGGTTCATGGTCTTTGCCTCATTCTTGATCATGGCCATGTCTGGTGCCACCTACATGTTTAGTCTATACTCTACTGATATCAAGAAGTCGTTAGGCTATGACCAATCCACGCTCAATTTGCTAAGCTTCTTCAAGGACGTGGGTGGAAATGTTGGACTCCTGCCAGGGGTCATCAATGAAGTTTCACCTCCATGGGTGATTCTATCTGCAGGAGTGGTCATGAATTTCTTCGGTTATTTCATGATTTGGCTTGCTATTACTGGCAAAATTGCCAAGCCAAAAGTTTGGCAGATGTGTCTTTATATTTGTATTGGGGCAAACTCACAGACATTTGCCACTACTGGAGCTTTAGTCACCTGCGTCAAGAACTTCCCAGAAAGCAGAGGAAGTGTTTTAGGCTTGTTGAAGGGGTTTGTTGGTCTAAGTGGTGCAATTATGACACAAGTTTACCATGCTTTCTATGGAGATGACTCGAAGGCTTTTATCTTGCTTATTGCCTGGCTTCCAGCTGCTGTTTCTTTCATTTTTCTTCGCACAATTCGGATCATGAAGATTGTTCGCCAAGCAAATGAGATCAAAGTTTTCTACCAACTCCTCTATATTTCGCTTGGCCTTGCCGGTTTTCTCATGATTTTGATCATCATACAGAACAAGTTCAGGTTTACCAGGATTGAGTATATCGGAGGTGCTATTGTTGTTCTTATCCTACTTTTTCTCCCTGTAGCTGTTGCTATAAAAGAGGAATATGATATCTGGAAGAGCAAAAAGGTAGTTTTCAGTGACCCTTCTCAAGTGAAAATTGTGACCGAAAATCCACCAGAAGTAGAATTGCCACTATCAACACAACCACCGGAATCATTACCGTCCAATGCTTCTGATCCTGCTGCAACGTCTGCAGAGAAGCAAACTTCTTGCTTTGAAAACATTTTCAAGCCACCAGAAAGGGGCGAAGACTACACCATATTGCAAGCACTTTTCAGCCTTGACATGTTGGTACTCTTTATTGCAGCAACTTGTGGCATTGGAGGCACATTAACTGCAGTTGACAACTTGGGTCAGATTGGCCATTCACTAGGCTATCCGAGTCGTAGTATCACTACCTTTGTGTCACTTGTTAGCATATGGAACTATCTTGGTCGAGTAGTGTCTGGTTTCGCCTCAGAGATCTTGCTGAAGAAGTACAAGATCCCTCGTCCCCTATTGCTTTCGATTGTGCTTCTCTTCACTTGTGCTGGCCATATTCTAATTGCCTTCCCTTCTTCAAATTCTCTCTACTTCGCATCAGTAATCCTCGGGTTCTGCTTTGGAGCACAGTGGCCATTAATGTATGCCATCATATCTGAGATTTTTGGCCTCAAGTACTATTCCACGTTGTACAATTTTGGTGCTGTTGCTAGCCCTGTTGGTTCGTACATTCTTAATGTGGTAATTGCTGGTGACTTGTATGATAAAGAAGCATCAAAGCAAATGAAGGCCTTGGGTCTTAAAAGGAACGCAGGCGAGGACTTGACATGCAACGGTGTGCAGTGTTACAGAATGTCTTCTATAATAATTACTGCAGCGACATTGTTTGGAAGCTTTGCTTCGTTTATTTTGACCCTAAGGACCAGAAAATTCTACAAAGGTGATATCTATAAGAAATTCAGAGATGAAGCCGAGGGTGCCGAGAATGTTACAGGTTCATCTGGAATTACAAAAGAGGAGAGAAAGTGCGAAGCCAGAGGAGGTCATCAGTAGCTAGCTCGTTGCAGAAATGACACCATGCCACTTCCCCTGCAATGGTCAACATCAGTTCATAGATAGATTAACATAATACATGATATTTGGTTGGATTTGGACTCTTGTTAGCATTTCAAGTTAAAAAAAAGAAGAACAACGGAGGATTTAGCTTGCACCACAACACATAACCATTGTGGCCGCTGGTGTAAGCTCAGTTTGTTAAATAGAACCAAGTCTTAATTGATACCGCTGGTGTTGCCAAGCTTTTTGCTGCTGTGATATCTGCTCTCTTCCAAGTTAATGCCAAGCTTTTTGCTGCTGTGATATCCTTGTGACCCAAAAAAAAGAAAAAAAAAAGGCCCTTGTTGATTTAAGTCTTAATTTAATTAGTTTTTTTTCAAATAACTAATTTCAATTTAACAATATCATGAAAAATAAAATAAAAATAAAAACTAAATAAATCAACCACTGATGCGTCATTACTGGTTATCAAATGCGTTGATGATAAGCACTAAAGCTGTGTTTTTCTATACAAAAAAATGAATATTTTTATGTTTTTATATTATTTTAATATGATGTCAAATTTTTTCAAAAAAAATATGAATTTTTAAAAAACAATTATTATTACACTGTTAAATATCATTTACATTATTATATGCTATGTTTGATACCATTTTAAATGGTCAAAATTTATTAATCATACCTAAAGAAATATTAATTAAATTAAGTTACGAATATCAAAATTTTATTTCCTATTTAAAATTGAAAACCTTTAGTGTAATAATGTTTTTTAAAATAAAACAGTAGTTGCTCCATACCTGACTCAGTCAACCCTTGGCTTATAAGCCACGTTTATAACAACCAACTACACTGCTCTTGTCCCCTTTTATATATATATATATATAACAGAGATAAAGAGGTTTCCTTTTTATTAATTAGTTGCCAAATAATATGTAATAAAATCCGTTCATACTGATACTATGATAGTATGATTCTTTCGTCGCTTCTTTAATTTTATTTCGTTTTCTTAATTATCCTCTACTGTCTTCACACACTCTTCCTCTCTCTTCTAGACATATCTCTCTGTCTCGCTGTCTCTCTATCGGATCAATCGCCTCCGTCCGATGAACTGACCAGCATTTCATCCATCAGTTCAAATGACTCCTCTTTAGGTTTCGCCTCCGGTCAAATCTCTCTACGGTTCGTTTCTCAATCCGGTACAATTCATTTCAAATCCCTAGCTCAGATACAATTAATCCTCTTTTTTTGCTTGTTGCTTAAATGATTTTTAATGACTGGATCAAACATTTGATTCACTCTTATGGGTTATTATTCCCTGTTCACTGATCCATCAAAATTTTGAATCACCACCGCCTGGTTGTTCCACCCTAATTAATCAATCGCAATTTTTTTTAGGGTTAGGGTCTGTTGCTGTTATTTGAATTGACTAATGTTGAGGAAAATCATGAAAGGAGGGCATCGGAAGCCCTCTAAATCAGACGATAATGATTTCGGGTTCGGGCCACCACCGAACTCCGGGTCTGGTCCCGCAAACAATGTGGTGGTTAACCATTCGTCCCGGGCTGCTCCTGGCCCTCCAAGCCCACGCTATGGGCCTACAGTCATTACTCCGCCGCCAATGAACACGGTGGAGCCTCTCCCTTTCTTCCGGGATGTGCCGGTTTCTGAACGTCCGAACCTGTTCTTACGGAAACTCCAGCTATGCTGCTTCCATTTTGACTTTACGGATACCTTAAAATCGATGCGAGAGAAGGAAATCAAGAGGCAAACTTTATTGGAGCTTGTGGATTTTATTCAATCGGGTTCGGGAAAGATTACTGAGAATTGTCAAGAGGAAATGATAAAAATGGTTTCAGTGAATATATTCCGGTGCTTGCCTCCGCATGAAAATACAGGGCAAGAACCCACTGATCCTGAAGAGGAGGAGCCTTATTTGGAACCATCTTGGCCTCATTTGCAGCTTGTTTATGAGCTTCTTTTAAGATATGTTGTGATGTCCGATACAGACACCAAGGTTGCCAAGAGGTATGTTGATCATTCGTTTGTGTTGAAGTTGCTTGATTTGTTTGATTCTGAGGATCCGCGAGAGAGGGAGTATTTGAAGACTATTCTTCATAGGATTTATGGCAAGTTTATGGTGCATCGTCCTTTTATTAGGAAGGCTATAAATAATATTTTCTATCGGTTTATCTACGAGACTGAGAGGCACAGTGGGATTGGGGAACTGTTGGAGATTCTAGGGAGTATTATAAATGGGTTTGCGCTGCCAATGAAAGAGGAACATAAGTTGTTCCTTGTAAGGGCGCTTATACCATTGCATAAACCAAAGCAGATATCTGTGTACCACCACCAGCTGTCATATTGCATCATTCAATTTGTTGAAAAGGATTACAAGCTGGCTGATACGGTTATTAGGGGTTTCTTGAAGTATTGGCCAGTGACTAATTGTCAAAAGGAAGTTCTCTTCCTTGGAGAACTTGAAGAAGTGCTGGAGGCAACACAGTCTGCAGAGTTTCAGCGTTGTATGGTCCCTCTTTTCAGACAGATTGCACGTTGCCTTACCAGCTCCCATTTTCAGGTTTGTGATTGTTACAACTTGCTAAGCTCGTAAACTTTATTTGTTATAAATTTTGATAAGTTAGTACAAACGTGCCTTTGGATGTGTTTCCAAATGGTAAATGTGCATTTGTTTCCAAGAGAGCAATTCATTGGTTGTTTGAGATAAATGGTTTTTTTTATGATGTATCTATTGCTTGTTCTGTGTGTATGATGAACTTTTATTCTTATTCTTTTTTATTTATATTTTTTGTTTCTTTCTGCGTGCAAAATTCCTCTCCTTGCTACATTTTCACTTTCGCATTATACATATAATTTGTACCCTTGTCAGTCATAACATTTGCTGGTCTTTGGTGAATCAGTATTATACCTAGATTTACTGGCAATCCACTTTGTTGGCTACTGCTTTTCCCCATATAGAAACTTGATCATGGACCCGCCATTGTCTTATTATTTTTATGTCGCTAGTGAGGTGTTTAATGTTAGTAATATTACTTACATTCTATTTGAAAGGACAAATCAGAAGCTTTTACCTTTTATTTTCCATGGGAAACTTTCTTCTTCATTTTATCTAATGGCTGTGGTATTCTTTGCCCATGTGTGTTCTTCTTACTGTCCATGAATTATTTGCAACTGTTCTAAACTCCAGTTGCCTTTCATGATCATACTAGGTTTATCCCTTTCTTGTTTCCCTTGCAATCATGGAGAAAGTAGACTTGACAATTTTATTTATTTAATTTTAAAAAAGGAAATATGTGGGTTAATGTGATTACTAACTGTACCCATGTGGTTGCGTGTTGTTGTTCCTGTTTCTTCTGAACTGAATTGGATCAAAAGCTAGTTCTGTTGTAAGGTCATCAACTGCAGTTTTAAAGTTCTTATTCTTCCATCTCAGCACTTGCTCTTAGTGTGTTTCTGAAATCTGAGTTGCAAAAATCATTTTTGTCATGTATTCTCTTGCAGTGAATGCTGCTTGATGCTTATGACTGTTGTCCATTTTTGTCTCTTCTTGCTTACAAGATTTCCACCTTCGATCTGCTAGCCATGATTAATGAAAGTGAAAACCAAAAAAGTTTTATTTTGGAGCTGCTATCTTCCCACTCTCAACTTTTCGTTTCAATTTTTTTTTTTTATTGAAAGCTTCTCGTTTGTAGAAGTTTTAGGTCAGTTCTAGTGTTTCTTGAGAATTTGCTGAGTCACGAGTTATTGCTTCACCATAATTGTATTTTAAGATCCTGTGTGTTCAAGATATATTATTCTTTGGGATTAATTCTTCATGAAGTCAATCGATGGTAGTTGTTGATTTGTAGCTATGGTGTTTCCCTGATGGGAGCGCACAGGGTTGCTTCTTAATTTCCTTTGATATCATGTTTCTTTTTCTGTCTGAATTCACTTTTTGATTGTTCTTGTGTTCATTTTCAGAATTTTCTTTTAGCCAAAAAACAAAAATAGTTTGTCAATAAAAGCAAAAAAAAAAAGTTAGTTTGCCAAAATTTATTGTTTTTAATTTCCAAATTACACATGGGATTTGATATTTAAACCAATGTTTGGTTGTTGTATTTTAGTGGTGAAATCATTCACTTGGACTCTTTAAAGGTTCCAGATAATTAGCAAGGGTGATTGCACCTGCTGATTCAGTAATGCATATTTGTATATTGCTGCTGGAAATTTGGTTTGTGGTTGAGAACCATTTACCCAGTTTCATTTTTTTTTTTTAAAAAAAAAAGTGTAAAATCAAAGTTATGTGGTGGATGCATGAGACTAAACCTCAACTTTCATGTTGTCAAGGATTCTTTGAGCTGTACTGCAATTGACCTTGTTGCCACAAGATTTGTTCCCATCTATTTGGCTTGCCTTCTTTCTTTTTCCAGATGGCCTTCTGTAATTGTTGAGAAGCCTGTCAGATACTCTCCACACATGTACTTGACATTGATTTTAGTCACTTTATTGGAATAGCAATAGCGTATTTTATTTTAGAAGTCTTTGCTCAGGTAAATTTCTGTTGGCAGGTTGCTGAACGAGCTCTTTTTTTGTGGAATAATGAGCACATAGTGGATTTAATTGCCCAGAATCGAACTGTCGTATTACCAATTATATTTGAGGCGTTGGAAAAGAATATCCAGAGTCACTGGAACCAGGCAGTTCATGGACTATCTGTTAATATTCGGAAAATGTTCTTAGACATGGATACGGAGTTATTTGAAGTGTGTCAGAGGCAGTATGCAGAGAAAGAGTCTAGGGCCAGAGATGTGGAAGAGCAGCGAGAATTGACATGGAAGAGACTGGCTGATGTGGCAGCACAGAGAGGGGGGGAGGATATGATCACTGTTTAACTGATTTCTCTGGGTCAGACGGTCATGGTCCATGCGAAAAATGGATGGATGGCAGGCGAGGGAAGTGCTCGAGGATATTATTCTTTTTCTAATTTTTTTTTCTATCTTATTTTTTTTCATCTCGATCCAATCATTAAAAATGTCAGAAAAATCAGCCATAGTTGTAATTTAAAATGTATGGAATTTGTTAGCAATATGCTGCGCGCATGAAGAATGATTTGTGATCATCTCTTTTGATTTTTTTTTTCCTTTTTGTGAAAGAATCTGCTTGTCATAAAAGGTTGGTAGGGAATCTCTTTTTCAGGTGAACTATTTAGGAGTAGGTATTCGAGTGAGATGGTCTTGCACAGCGGAACGCCTAGCTTTGTGAATTGTGATGATACCCCGTGCAGGAACTACTGCATCGAATACTCTAATAATATATTATGCTAATGTATATTTTATTTAGTGGCGTTAAAGAAGAGGGTTGGTAACTTGGTTTTGAGTTCTATTCTTGCTGTGTTAAGCAAATAATGGATGAAGGGATGAAAACTGTATCAGTGCATGCCCTGGCAGCGGTGTGGACTAGTGTTTTTTACCCCTCTTTTCAAGCTGGGAGAAAAACTTTCATTCTTGGAGCATTGTTTATAAAATGTAAATGTTTTTGAATAAATTTGAAAATTTATTTATTTATTTTAAATTAATTTTTTTTTTTATGTTTTTAGATTATTTTAATGTATTGATGTTAAAAATAATTTTTAAAAAATAAAAAATATTATTTTGATATATTTTTGAGTAAAAAATACTTTGAAAAACAATCATTAAAATATTCTTAAACACTTTTTAATTTGTCATGGTTCTGTTTATTCGTCCTATTAAACCTAGGATATTTAGGGATTGTTTGGCGAATTAAAGTTTTGTTATTTTTTAAAATTATTTTTTTTGTTTGTATTTTGTTAATGTTAAAAATAAAATTTAAAAAATATTACTTTAATATATTTTTAAACAACATAATATTTTGAAAAATAATATCAAATAGCAGCACTGGATTATTTTTTTTTCGTTTTGCTTTCAGAGTTTTAAACGTAAGGACACATGACATGACACCATAAAATGAGTCTGAAGAGGGTAGGAGCATGTATTCGGCCTAAACAGTACGTGAAAGAAGAATATTTTTTAATCAGTTTACAGTATTTTTAACACATCTCAACGGGCGTAATTAATCCGAAGTGAGCGCCATTCCGTAAGGGTGAATCAGGACAGTCATGAAAATCACCGATCCTGTGGGAGAACCCTTTGAAAAATGGCAAGAGCACTGAGGAGAACGATGGCAGTTTTGTGTGCAAAGCTAGGGAAAGAGGGGTCCGCTACAACACAGCAACTTTATAACCTCGAGAGAGAGTCAATCCATATAGATATATAGCAACCATCCATATCCCATTCCAATCTGGACTCTTGACTGTAAACGACTCTTTCTTCCTTTCTTTTTCTTTTTTTGACGCCGCGTATTCTTGTTCTGATAAGTAAGAAAATAGTTTCAAGCTAGGACACATTGAAGAGCATGTGTAAAGCATACATAGGGCTTGTTTGCATTTGAATGAGTAAGCGATGCCATTGAATCAGTTCTTTATAGATTAGGCGTTGAGACGCTTTTCACACGTCTTTTCGAAGAAGCTGTGATTGGTGCGGTTTTATGAGAGCATAGTAATGGAGAAGGTAATAGCCGAAATAGGATTCAGAGCTGGCTAGATTTGACACAGGTTTGCCGTAATGCTAAAACTATGGCGAATGCATCTATCGTCATTAACATCTTCTTCTTATGATGCTTCCCATGGTAGCTAGGCTGACGTCCTGCAGGTGGCTTAGCATGGACACTAGGAAAAGGCCTTGCTACTCTTTGTCGGAAGGGCTGGGCTACTAGATGGGAACAATCCCACACCTGGACCAGGCGTGAAGCGATGAGATCATGAGACGATTTTTGTCTCTTAATTTACAGGGTTAGATTCTCTAGAACCATAACGATTGATTGATTGATTGACTGTTGTGTGAGGAGATTGATATTACTTGCTACCGTACTTCACCTAGTAACGAGACTGGATTCTATAAAGCTTAATGCCTCCTTAAATTCATTTTCTTCATTTTTTTCATGTTTGATAACCATCCGAAAAACTACTCAAAAAAAAAATTATTTCCGATCAAAAAAAATAACTAGATTACAGGAAAGTGTTTTCCTTTCCTTGTCAAAAGAAAAACACTTTTCTAAGGCATTAACCCATACATGTTTGTACAAATTGGATGAGGAGAGAATTAACTTGCTTGGAAGGATTGAGGTTTTCTAACCTCGAAAGTTTGTCGTAGATCTCACAAACTTTTTTTATCAACAGCTCTTCATGGCAACCCATGAGAACACTTCAGGAGAGAGTTTTTGAACAAAAGCTAGCTACAACCCTAGTAAAGCCAAGAGACAGTGTTCTTCGAACCTCCAAGGGTGGCCTTAAATATGAAGATTGAAACAAGTGCCTCTCACCAGGCTGTGCATCTCCATTATAGCAATGGCCATTCATAGCCTGGCATGTTTAGGGAAAACGGATTCACAAAAAAAAAACTTTATCCAAAACACCAATCAAAATATTTTTGTATTTATTTTTGGATATCTAACTCTTACTATAAACTAATTTGGCTTTCTTCGTATGAAAAAAAATAAACTTATTTTAAGCTTTTAAAATTAAAAAAAATATTAATAGGTTTTAATTAAGAAATATTTCACAATGTTATTTCTCTATAATATGATATGATATATATAGTTATATTTTATAAAATAAGCTATATATGAATATAGAATATAATAAAAAAATTCATCATTATACTTTTTAGATTTTATTTTTTTATTGTAAGTGATTAAATATTATATTAAATATTTTATATATATTAGATAAACTTGAAAAAAATTTGATTTATTAATAAATTATTTTCCAGTTCATTTTCCATAACATAACCAAACACTGGAAAATGTTTTCCAGTTTATTTTTCATAACACTACCAAACATCGAAAAATAATTCACTTTCCAAGAATTCACTTTCCCCGGAATTCATTTTCCAAAAGGAAACAACTTTCCTGCAAACAAACGGAGCCTAAAAGGGAGTACCCCCTAGGGAGATAGGAATCGATTGAAGTGCATATTGGTTCAGAAATACGATAGCATACCAACCATTCCATCAAAATCCAACAAGAAGAAAATTCAGTAACAAAATTCTATAAATTTAACAAAATAAAATAAAATTAGATAGAGTTTTTTTAATTTAAAAATTATACTTAAAATTTTATCCGGTTTAAAAATACTCACAAAAAATCATCATAACTAAACACAACAAATTTTCACATTTTATAATTACATATAGTCTTAGAAATGTAAATAAAAAAAAACACACACACACACACAAAAGAAATATGAAATATTTAAATAATATACGTTATAGCAATCGAAATCCTAAAATATATTAATATAGCTTATCTATCTAACTACGTCTACGTTATCTACTAGATTGTTCGAGCTCATCAATAGCACGACTACATTTTACTCTTACTCCTGCTTGAGTGACCTCATCCTCCGCCACCATATCCTCTAGAGTTAAACTCTCTCCGAAGTTATTAAGTTCATTGCGGCAAACATTGAACCACTAAGATGCATAGGCGTATCCTCTATGTTCTTCATCATTATTACAAAGTACAACTATGGCCTCCCGACCCTCTCATGGAAACAAGCCAACCTAATGTTAATAAAATATTATTGTGAAATTAAAAGACCAATAAATAAAATAAACTCTTTAACATATATTAATTCTAAAAAGATTTGATTACTTATAGTATTTTGAATACGTTGAACATGTTGCTCGTATTACATGTATGTAGGTGGAGGAACCTACTCGGGATCCGGTGTAATGACCCGACGTGTGATACTCATATACCAAATTAGATATTCCTTCTCTGTAATCACAAGATGCATCTATGTAAATATTTCATTCCTCTATGCACCCCACTGTGATATATAAGCTTCATGACAGCTTAGCTAGTCGTAATTAATATTTCTACCCTGATAATTTATGGCATGCAATGCATCACTTGTATTGATTTTGACCGGAATGTGCTATTTGTAGTCGAATTATCGCATTGCTAGATCTGGGCAATGTAGCCCAACCATCTCAAAAAAAAAAAAAAAAAACAATAGGACCACCAATGTTCATATATTCATCCCGCGAGTGCAAATAATTGAAGCAATTGCCAGTCTTTAATATTCATAAGAAGTCCACATAATCTGTAAAAGATAAATTTCTTAAATATTAAACAACAATAATTTGGTAAAGTTAAGTTTTTTCTTTAATAAATGGTTCAAAAAATACCTAAATAGACTACTACTTATTCATAAGGCGTCCACATTACAAAATAAGTTTCTTAAATATTAAACAACAATGATTTGGTGAAGTTAAGTTTTTTCTTTAACAAATGGTTCAAAAAAAATTTGGATTGGCTACTAACTATCTAGCTTATTCCGATAAAATAATAACACATGTGTTAAATTATTATCAAATACTCTACTAACACACCATCTAACATTATAAATATGTCAGTTTAATTGTATTTTTAAAGTTGCAATTAGACAACATAAATGCATATAATTGCAAAATAACATTGCAATACATGCATCATAGGGGGAGCTAGAGTGTAGTTTGGACAGTCATAAGTGGCAATCTAGACATTTAGAACCGACCCACATGAAGATGCTCCCAAGGCTATAATTGTTATTAAATAAAAAAAAATGAGTTATTTATTTTGTGTTAACAACAAATATTTAAAATTTAAATAATTATTTTAAATTCTTTGATTCATACATATAAAAGTAGCAAACATCCCTCAACCTATTTGGCTCCCTTTCATGCATGCAAGACATTAATGTATGTACAAGCATGCCAATAGAACAAATTCCCAGTTATAGGTAGGAATGACATTAAAATAATTCAGAAGCGGTATATAAATTAAAAGCATATATCTCTCCGTGAAAGTCTATAAATAATAATACACTGTCAAATAGATGCAATATATATGACCTAGCATACCTACATAACAAATTAAAATCATCATACAAATTCACATGTACTTAACAAATAATCAACACATTCAAATCATAATTTAATAGATATCTCTGCAAGACCTCGTCGTTATAATCATCTAGTAGTGTGGTAAATATCTTATTAATTATTCCATTTAAGACGCATGTCACCCTCTTCAATTTTTAGAAGGAGAGGGTGCCACTCTAAATACATGCTTACACAATGCAATTTGATTATGCACGCCAGTAGATGTGACTACTTGTCCATCAATAGGAAGTTCAAAAAAAATTGCAACGTCCTATAGTCATCTCCCCATGTCTAAGATGGAATGTGTGTATCTCACGTATCCATTGCTCAATTAGTGCATGGATCAAGTCGTGATCAAATTTGATGGCTCACATTGTTCTTCACATTCGGGTCCTTCAAGAGTGCGACTGAGCTTCCAATTTTGCACTCAAATTCCTTTAACTTATCTTTGCTAATCAAATTGTTGCTCCTTTTTCATTTTTTATTTTTTAAAAAGAAAAAGAATGATTTTTTTTAGAAAACCCAACATTGGATTATGACACCCCATATATAAAGAAAAATCTGCGGAAATTTTGACAAAAACTTCAGTAGAGAATATATCAATCTTAAATGATTAACAACAATTGAAACATGACTTGTTGAGATAAAAAGAAATTATTGTTTTTTATAAATCAATCTTGAATGTTTATTGTGAAAATATATTAAAAGTAGGGTCGTTACATGAACCATCTCAACCCGATGATTTTCATAGCCCAAACTTCAAACTAATCGTGTGAGAGTTATCATGACATGACCAAATCAATTTGATTAGTCAAAAGCAACCAAGACGACTAAATAAAAAGTGGCTTGGCTTAAAAAAAAAAAAAGAATCAACATGACATATTTTTTGTTTAATTTTGAGGCAAAAATATATCAAAGCACCCTTAGTCAACCTGCGTTGAGCTAAATCATGACTTGGATCATGGGCACGATCACAATACTTAGTCAACTATCATTTTCTTTCTCATTTCCTTTATCTCTCCCCGATTGTGCCTTCAATTATCCTTAGGTTGGATTGTATTTGAGTCTAAATTGAAAATTTATTAGATAATTAGAGACTTAATAGAAAGAAAAGGGTTTGGATCCAGGGGGGATGAAATTTAGGACTCAAGATACAATCAAGGACCAAAATCAACGAAGGGGAAAAAAAAAAAAAAAACAGGCTTGTGAGCCCTGTCGCATTTCATAGCGTGTGGGTCTCCAAAAATGGTTTTTCTTGGTGTTCTTGGAAGCATCTTGGTAGCGGTGTTAGTACAGGTGGGCACTTGATGGCTAGGTTTTGCTACGGTGGTGTTGAGGAATGATTTTTGGTTTCTCTTGATAAGCCTATTAAATTTGCATTCAATCAGTTTTTCCTTATAATTTTTTCAGATATGTTCACTAGAACGAAAAATAGATTTTTTTTTTGTTTTCTTTTTTTTTATAAAAAAAAAAGAAAGAAAGAAAAAACAAGCCACAAAATTTAATAACTTGAAAAACAAGATTATTGTTTTTTATGTCTAAACCAATTTCATTTTATCTGGCCATTGCACCCACCTCCCTTCCCCCCATCTCATCTCATCTAACCTCATCTATCCATCTATGAAGCCTATCTTCCCTTCCTAACCTTACGTTTGCTTCTTCCTTGGCATAGTAATCTCCTCCTCTTTCAATATCTTGCATTTATTCAATCATCAGTTAAAAAAACCCTAATTGGAAGTGCAAGTATTAGAGAGTTATGTCAAAAAAAGGAGGAACAACCCCTGGGCTTCAAAAGGATGTCCCATGGAGAGTATCAACTTCAAAACCCATTCCCAAAATTCACCACTCTCCTATTCTCCGCGTCTCTCAAAACCCATTTTCCGATTATGCCGTCTCTGTCATGAAGCACCCTAATCCCATTGGAACTGGCTTAGCTGCTGAAGCGCTTGTGGAAGCTGCTGGTCCTGATTGTATCGTCCCTGGCCAGATTACACCCTTTCGTGTACTTGGTCTTAAGGTCTTCTTCTTCCTTTTCATTGATTTTAAGTTCTTTCTTTCCTTTTTCGTTCATCAGCTCTTACTTCTCCTGGGATTTTTCTACAACCTACTGTTCTTATTCAACTAATTGTTTTCTCAACGTATAGAAGTGTGACTTGACGACAATCCCTTTGTTAAACTTTCTTGTAATTGGAATTAATAGTTTTTGGTCCGAACTCTGGACTAATAGGTTAATCAACCAGGTTAAATTACCTAGAGCTTTTAATGGTGACGAGTGAGCAGGTATCGATTCCAATTTCGAATAGTGATTCATATAATTGAATTGGAATAATCTAGGATTTTTTTAGGTTTATACGGTTGACTTGGGCCTTTTATAATGTATTGGAGGAACTTCTCTTATGTTTGAGTCATGCTCTGTGTCGCAGCTTATTTGCATAAAGCAATCTGGCGAACAGAACTTATTTCTGCAATTTCTTACTGTCTAATGCTTGAAAGTTCTCGGGGTTATTTTTCATAATTACCTGTTTAATTTATTAGTTTTTTTTTCCCTTTAACAGGTTTGGCCTATTGAGTTTGACTTGAAATTTATGGAACCTGTTGGACGAGAACTTAAGTTACTTGGAAAGGTAACTGTAAATCTCAGCATAACTTTGTTCTAGTAATCGTGTTAATGATATTCGAATATAGTGATGTTTTTGAAGTTGAAACAGCCATGCCCATACATGGACCATCATGTTTTTTGCATGTTCAATTAGGTTTAGGTTTTGCTGAAAGGGTCTTACATCTTGCAATTCCAACAATTAAATCCTTAAATTGTCATTACTACCCTGGTTGCATAAAGTGAAAATTGACTTAAAAGTAATATTAGAATATCTCTACTCGTGTCAATTTCAATAGCCTCAAGAAATTCCTTCAAACGGGTCAATTCCACTTTCACAAACTGTGAGCATGAGGTGTGGTTCCTGAATCTCCAATCATCCAGTCAGCATTTGCCTGATTACTATGGTTCTGCAGATCCCTTCTTTGCAACTAATTGACATTTCCATAAATACCAGTGGAGTTATGTATGAGAAATAGACCTTGCATGGTAGTTGAGAAGTTGGAGAAGAACTGATCCCTGCTTTTTAATGTTTGATTCTGGTGGAATGGCTCAGTCTGTCCTTGTATAATGGAGTGAGTCTCCAATATGTCCTTATATCCCGAATTGAGTCAATTTTATCCTTCTAAAATGACTAAGTTTCCAATCTATCATTTTTGTTAACTTTTTTTTGTTCAAATTAACTGAATCAAGCATGCATATAACTTAATATTATACTGAATGGCCATGAGCTCCATGGACATGTCAGTTGTGTGCAAAGAATGTGACAAACAGAATTAATTTTTTTTTTTTTACAAAAGATTCACATTAGACAGAACCTCTCTCTCTCTCTCTCTCTCGTTGAAACATCAGTCCTTCTCTCTCGCAGATGATCTCTTCCTCCCCCATCAGGGTTGCCATTTTTGGTATAATATTAAGTTGCATGCATGATTGATTATCTTAATTTGGACATAAGAAAACGGAATGTTAGATTGGAAACCCAGTATTTTATTAGGATAAATTGACTCAATTAAGGATACAAGAATAGATTGGAAACTCACTCCATTAAATAAGGACATATTGAGCCATTTCCCCTTGATTCTGATTGGAAGGTTGGATGCTATCGAAAGTGAGATTAACATTCGAGTGTATGAATGAGTCTCAATTAGAGTTATTATATAAATTTCTACTGATGATTTTGTCTATTACACAACAATAGATCCATTTGAAACGTTTCAGAGACAAGTGAACTATTAAATATACAGTTGTCAAAATGGAGGACTGTTAGTTGCACGATTAGTCCAAGTACTTGCCTATTAGTGGTCAAGTAGTGTTTCTGTTTTTTGATATTGGGAGCACTTAATGATTTGCACGACTCATTGATATATCATCTACTAGAGCAGGATATTTATGATCATAAAGTATGATTTTCAAAGCGTGATACATAAGTCACTTGCAGAGTAACAATTGTGTAGATTAGCTTGTCATGGATCCAGCATCTTGTGTTGTGGTTGATTTTGAGAAAGGAGATCATTATTTACCTGTGAATTCCTCTGGTAGAACATAACAAAACTGTAAACCACATCTTCTGGAGTGGAAGACTAATACTGCCTAAAGGACTAGTTTCTTTTCATTTTTGTTTTTGCTTTACTATCTTAAAGATTTATTTTCAACAATCTAAGTTTATGTGGTGCCCATTTCAACATTTTTATTTTTTCCTGCAAGATTATTAGGAAATGAATGAATAAAATATTGCATTCATAAAATATGCATATCTATGTTTCTATCGAGCCTTATTTGGTGGTTAATGTTCTTGTCTATGTAGTTCATGGATGATGCTGTCAACCTGATGAACAAGTCATTTGTAGACCGCTAGTTGGTTGGCGTTTTTGGTTATTGCTGGCAGCTGCAGTTTGGGTTCGCCACTAGCAGAAGCCTAGCCAAGCAGAGTTGCTATAGATAAGATATCCTTTTATGTTATCTTCCTTGCCAATTTCTAGTTCTAATGACAATTTCAAGTCAGGAGCCGGACAGTTTTATGTTGGATGCTGACGAGGATTCTGTTTCTTCAATGTTCTTTTGACCCTACAGTTTTGTCCAGCTTGCGTTTTCTCTTAAAATTCAATGACATCGAAAATCGACAACTCTTGCTTAAATAGATGTGGTTTAAAAAAAGGTCTGGAGCATGTAGTTTTGATGTTTCTAATGCCTATGAGAAGGATTATTGTTGGTTTATGATGTACAATAATGTGATCATAGATAGCATCCAATTCAATTGATGCTATGAGCTACTTGTGGTCTTTAAGGCGATGGTAAAATATTTTGGCAGTAGTATGGAAAATTGTAAGAGCAATAATGTTAAAGAAATAAGCATGAAGTGTGCGGTGCATCTTGGTTACTTCTCTGATTTATTTATGTGAACTCTTCCTCAGCTCAATGGCCCAAGTGTTAAAATCTTGTTTTGTCATCACCAAACAACCCGTTTTTAGCCCGAATGGAAGTGTCCTTTACAAGACATGAGAAGAATGCTAGCGGGACTTAAAATTCTTTTGACCAAGATTTGTTAGGTATTTCATCTTATGGAGTGTAATTGTTATTTGTTTTAAATTGGTGGTAAAGAGAGATCCTGAGAATAATCTGTGTGGTTCTTGGGATAATCTTAGGAGCATGTTTTTCACATCAGTCAAGCATATTAGAAGAATTTATTCTTCTACTAGTTTTGGAATGCATATTATTTAATTATAGAATGGAGAGATTAGCAAATCATTAATCACAAAGTGTAACGCGATTCAATAAAGAACTTCGAAAAATAAAGGGTGCCTGTTTCTTGATTTTTTGAGAAAGGTTTTTCTTAAGACATGCACAAAGATAATAATTTGGCTTCTTGCTGGTTTGTGATTCCAGCCAAGACCAGAGAGGAAAAATAATCCAAGAGCAGGGCTATTTGCACGTCCTACACAGCATGTAAATGCGAGTTTGAGTTTGGAAGTAGAGCCAAAAATGGTGATGCATAAAGGGATCAGAACTCCATCCATCTTCATGTCATTATTATTAAAACAGCCCAGGATGTCCAAATTAAAAACATTTTACTTGGATTTCATTTAAGCCAATGGTGGTGTTACCACAAACTAGTGCTCTCCACCTATGGTGCCATGTAAGATTTTCTGGTCACGCTTTCTTTTGCTTTTCCCCTGCTATTTGCCACCTTGTTCGACATATAAGAATACGAAAACCTCACTGAAGCAGTCATTACAATAATGGCTTGTCAAGGAGACAAATTGCGTAAAGGGTCTTGGCAGGAGGAGGAAGATGAGCGATTAACAGCTTCTGCAACTCTTTTAGGGGAACGAAAGTGGGACTCCATAGCAAGATTATCTGGTAGGATCCTTTGGAATGAACGCAAGAGATGATTTCTTCTTGATCTCTTTAATAAATTCCCTCTTATGTGTTCACTCGCAGGTCTGATGAGGAGCGGTAAGAGTTGCAGAATGAGGTGGCTGAACTACCTTCAACCCAATCTTAAGCGCGGTCATATAAGTGCTGAAGAAGAGCAGATTATTATTCAATTTCATGGGCAATGGGGTAACAAGTAATGTTCTTTCCTGTGCTAGTTCTGACAGTTCTAAGCTAATACAAGCAAATTCTTTGTACCCAAATTTTTCTCTAATTATATTCTCTTGCAGATGGGCAAGGATTGCTCGAAGGTTGCCCGGTAGAACTGACAATGAGATCAAGAACTACTGGAGAACTCATATGAGAAAGGAAATACAAACCGAAGAAGAAGGTGCGGTGCAATTCTATTATTCCTCCTGTCATGGAAACTTATTTATTTGCCTTTTTGTGCTTTGGTGACAACCATTTACAAAGCTTAACTAACAACCTGTTTTCTGAACAGGAAATTTTCAGCCCAAAGTTTACAGTGCCAAACCAGAGTTGCTGTATCAAAATGGCGACAGTACTAGTGCCTGGAAATATAGCATCAGATACTACAACTCTGTTGATGATAATATCGGACCCGCAGGCTCTTCCTTGGAACATTATGAGTTACCAAGCCTGACACACATGAACTCACCATATGAGACCAGGCAATATGATTGGATTCCAAAGTTGTCCAATGATCAGAGTCAAACAGAAGTTCATGGGGAGGGTAATGGTTTAGACTGGTGTTTCTGTGATCCAGCTTGGAACTCTGAAGATAGTGACATTAGCACATTGGTCTCTTTGGGTTCTCTCTGGGATATGAATTGAGCACACACTTGATAGTGACACTGACAGTTGAATCGCAAATATGCGAAAGCTTCAAACTGTTAAAAAGATGTGTTTTAGCCACGTTTGCTAAATACCAACTTGTACCAATATGATGCAACACTTGTTGCTCATGAACATATAGATTTGTGTTGCTTTTACCATATCATGCTAAATCCACCGTAACTTATCTTTCCAAGACTCATTTCTCTGGATTTCAAATTTAACACAAGTCTAATACAAAACCTAAACAAGGTTTAAAGAATATTTAAGCTAAGAAAATACTCATTTTTCCTGTCACTTATACAAACATTATACCGATTTAAGTTTCAGAGTGTGTTTTTTGCAAGTGTCATCAGACCTATTAAATCCTCCTAGTCTAGTTTTATTAGCCCATGAAAAGCACCTCCGATCTTTCTATCTACGGAGGATATTTTCCAGCCTCATCAGTTTACATACGTAAACCTTCTTTTAAGCACGAAATGGTGTTGTTGGTGAGAAAATGGTGTGGGGATAATCGTTCAGCACAATACTAATGAACTGCAGACTAGAAAATGCAGCAAGTAAATAAGTTTTGAAGTGTGCAAGGAGCAAAAGTTTCAAGGGTGCAAGGTTATGTCTATGACACGAACAAGGTTTCAACTTTCAAGCAAGCCAAAGCCGTTGCCTGTTCCTCAGAGGGACAAAGACAGTGAAGAACTGAAATCCCATAAGAAAGCAGGAGCGAAACTGAGTTGATAAATTGTACTGTTTAGTATCGAATGGACGATCATGCTCACAAGCACTTTGCGCACTATTTACTTATTCCTCGGAGAATGTTTTCCGAAAGTTTCCAGTAACCTAGACATAATTTTTATAGTATAGATCGCTGCCTCTCTATTCTCTGATACATAATCAAAGTCTAGGGCGGCGTCCAGCTGAGTTTTTTTGAAGAACAGGTGAACTTGGTTCATCAATGCATAGAAGCTTGAATGAACCAATTAAAACCATCTCTATTAATTAGTGTTTCACTGTTATTTTATAAAATGATCTAGCAGTTGCTATTTACTCTTACCTGCATCAGATATATTTTGTTATGCTGCAGAGGAGAGACAATTTGAAGGCAGAACAGTTTGCAGTTATAATTGATGACTTGAAGCTGTTTTTTATTCATGTAGAAAAGCCAGCAATGTAATATGCTCGTCAAAATGTTCATGAGCCAAAAGTTGGTCAAGCGTGATAAAAAAGGAAAAAGATAATATTATCTATTTAATTTATTCAACTAGGTAATGAGAGAAAGAAGCTTAGGTGAACTGAACAAACTTTGGTTGATGTCACTTTGCTTTAAGGGAAAGATCACCCTTCTTACCCTTTTCTAATCTCTGAGAAGGCTGAATTTACCTAGAAAACCTACCATGAAATACGTCATCTTCTTCGTATCTCTCTCTATGCTCTAATGATTTACTTAATATATAGATTATCTTGCAATCGCTATCGGATTTAACAGTTTTACTTATAAATATTTTTGTTGGTATTTACACTCATAGTCCATCAAAAAAACTCTCGTTGATAATTTATGATTTGTCGGTGAGTCCGTCAGCAATAAATATACCGAAGAATTTACAGACAAACAAAGCGCGCCAAAAACAATATACTCATTCTATTCCGTCAGTATCTCCATTAGTAAATTTAACATATCACCGATAGAAAAACCGTATGTAATGTCATCATCGATGTTTTTATTTGTCTATCGGTATATATTGCAGTACCAGAAATTCACTTAATATCAACGGCATTACCGACGAAATAATTCTGTCGGTAATTTATGGTCATAATTACCAACGACATATTTTCCGTCTGTAATTTCATCAGTATATATCGGTGGACTACTTCGATCAGTATATACCGACGGAATTACAGACAGAATATGCAGAATTTTTTTTTAAAAAAAAGCGGTTCGCTGACGTGGAAGTTTTTGCGGGTGATTTTACCGACCGAATTACCGAGGGATTCAAACTGGCAGCTCCATACAATGACGTGATCGATTCACCGTTAGAATTGCTAACGGAATCACCGAGGGATTCAAACCGGGATCTCCGTACAGTGACGTGACTGATTCACCGTCAGAATGGCCGACGGTATCACTGACAAAAGTAGTCCGTCGGTGATTCCATCGGCAAAAGTTAATATATGACCACTCTGTCGACCCTCTCCTCCCCTATTTCTCCTTCTTCTTCCCCATCCCAACTCTCCCCTACTGCAAACAAACAACCCCCAAAAAACAAATCTCCCTCTTTTCAGCACAAGTCATATTTCTTTAAGTTTTGTGGTCACAGCATCCGTGTTCTGATTTACCGAAGTTTCTTTTTTTGCCCGCAATTTCCGTCTGTAAAACTATCGGTAATATTTTTTTTACCGACAGCTTTAGCGACGGAATGCGGTGTTACCGATGAACGTTATGCCGACGGAAGTTTTCCATCGGCGATTTAGTCGGTAAAAAAATTACCGACGGACTCTTAATCTCATACCAACGGAATATGTCCGTCGGTAAAACTGTGAAATCTGTAGTGTTGATAGAATTTTTCAGCTGTTGGTGTTTACTAATAAATACAGGGATAGAAAATTCTGTTGGTAAAGGTCATTGTAATATACGGACAAAAAAATTTTGACGGTGTTTCTAATTATATTAATTTTCTAATAGTGAATGAATATTAAGCCGGTAAAAAGCCACCATAAACAAATCTGTAGTCTCTATCGAGTTGCATCAATTTCATTATAATATCTTAGAACTAGATTTAGATATTAATTTTTTCTTATTCAATTAGGAGAATATTGAGTACAATATCCCACCTCACAAGCAAGTTCTACAGTCTGAGAGTTCCCCTTTTCTGGTGGAGACAAGAATCTCCCTGAGCTATCCCCTCCTAACATCATATTTGGATTATATTTTAATATAATTAGATAAGATATGATATCTTAGTATAACTGGGACCTCATTTATATTTTCTGCCTTTCTGGTTTGCCTCTTCCTCAAGTTGCTTCTTTCTCTTTGCTTTTTAAGCAAGGAATACTCATTTGCCAAAATTCTCTTTGCTTAATACATGTAAATAATATTAATTTTTTAGCAAATTGTCTTTTCTCCATGCATAAGAACTCCTTTTGTTCTCAAGCTTGCTTCACATTGAGAAAAACTGTAATGCTCTTTTCATTGCAATATCTTGAGGGGTTAATTAGGTTGTGCGTGGCATTACAAATTCCCACTAGGAGGTATTTTTCTTGATGCAATCCGCATGCTCATTGTCATTATATGGCCAGTCTATTGCACGAAAACATTGAGAATAAAATAACTATATATGGACTTATCTAATGAGTTAATTTTTATCAATTAAGATTAGGATTAAAAAAAAAAACTAAAGGATACGAGGAAGACAAGGTTCACCGACACCCATTAGTAATCCACAATGTTTTCTTCTTCTTCTTCTTCTTCTTTTTATTTTTATCCCTTAATTTCTTTTTTGATTTTTTTATTTAAAGTTACATTTATTTGGAATTGGGCTTAGTCGTTTGTTTTTGTTGCCTGACTTATGGGGTCTAAGGAAAAGAATGTCGCTTATTTGATGCTTGATTTGGTAATATTAAATGATTTTTTATTGATATGGAACAATTGAAGCTATGAACAATAGATAAATATTCAGCCTCCTTTTTCTTTAAAGGATCAAAAATTGAATTGCATATGCAATGGAAAGATCAACACCATTTATTTTTTTGTCACTCATTTTTTTTTCAATTTGATCCTTTAAAATTGAGTTTACTTCAGATTGAACTTGACAATAGTCAACGAATAATGGCAAAGAGACTGGCAAGTGCATTGTACATTCTAGTGTGTGAAGGAAGATGTGATCTAGAAGCATGTGCCGCTTCCTCAAGTATCGTAACGTCACCATCATTAGTGACTCTAAAAGCATCTCAGTGAGATCGTCCCAACAATGCGACACATGTATTTGATGGAGGTGCATGGATACTTATTTTTCATTTTCTTCTTCTCCTCTCTTTTCTCTTCCCTTGTTGGTTTCCACTCTCATTCTCTTCAAAATAGCAAGGATCCTGCCATTTTATTTTTATGTCAAACTTGATCCTTATTTTTTTATTACTATTTATTTTGTTTTGGATCTTTTTTTTAATTGATTTTTTTTTCAATTTCATCCCTTATCATTAGGTTGATTAAGAATTGTACTTTGTGATTTTTTGTGTTTTCCTTCTATATGTAATCATGACCTCATGACCCGGTCCCAAATTTGAAAAGTTACCGCGGATTGACTTCGGTTATTTTTTTAAATTGATTTTTTTATTTCATCCTTTAACATTGAGGTATTTGGGCATTGAACTTCATGATTTATTTTTTGTTATATAAGTTCATCACGTTTCATGACTTAGGTCGTGGGTTTGGTGGGTTGACTCGGGTTGACTCAGTTTTTTTAATTGGGTTTTTTTTTTTTAGTTTTCCCTTCAACATTGAGTTGGTTTGAGAATTAAGCTTTGAAATGTTTTTCAATTTGCTTTCTACATGGATATCTATATCTCATGACCCAAGTCGCGAGTTTAAAGATTTAACCTGGTTCAATTAAGTTATAATTTTAGGTTTTTTTTAATTCTTTTTGTTTTCAATTTTAACATTCAACATTTAGATTTTTGTTGTTTTTAAATTGTTTTTTTTTTTCGATTAACAATGTTGTCTAGTATGTCATCATCTCAGCATTTAAAAAATATATATATGTTCAATATACATCAAATTTTGAATTCATAGTTAATTTTTTATATTAAAAAAGTAATATAACTCGATACGAAGCACAAATCAGATATCTAATAAAAACCATGCCTTAGCATTTATGTGGATGTCACATGCTTTTATTGTTTTATTTTTTTAGGGGTATAAAATTAAAACTGTAAGATTTAGATGGGATAATTATTGCAAAAATCATGAAAACATGTTCTTAATAGAATTGCGGATGATAAATTAAAATGGTGAAATTTTATATTGTTTGAAAATATAGTAGAGATTATTTTTTAAAATATTTTAGCTTAAAAATATATCAAAATAATTTTTTTATTTTAAAAAAATTATTTATAATATTAACTAATCAAAATAATTCAAAACTAAAAAAAACAACAATTTAAAACTAAAAAAATTCAAAATCCTTTAAAAGTTCAGTTTAACCAAGGAAAAATTACAACTTAGTGTTCCTGCTACAACATGGATGTCAGTGCTGCTGCTATAATGTACTGGAAAGATAACAGGTAGATCAGTGCAGTCAAAATAGGAAGAAGAGCATATGGAGAGGGAGGTGGCAACGAAATACTGCTACCGGAGTAGTCATCCAAATAGTCATCGCCTTCGCCGGATCCTAATCCCTCTTTGCCGCCATTTGACCCTGTGCTCCACATTCCCAGATTGTTGTTCCTGCTCATTCCATTTCACTCGGTCATGTCTCACGTAAGTCGTAATAAATTCTTGTAACATTAACTGTCAACTGATTACTTAATCTTCACTGTTTCCCATAGCATCAAAGTGAAAAAAACCTGAGGTTCAGTATTAATTTTTGCCTAGTAACTATTCTTTTGGTGTACAGTTCTGAACTAGTCATGACTCCTTTTAGCAGCCGAAATCCCAACTTAAGAACCAGGTATATGGCAGAAAATCAAGCCCAATATGGCAATGGAAATAAATCCCAGGATTTGATTGGCATCAGAAATAAAAAGTAGGGCTGAGGGTGTTCCTAGAAATTTAGTGAGAGAAAAGGGGAAAGAATTAAAGGTAAAAGAGAAGAAGAAAGTAAGGGGGAGAGAGAAAAAGGGAAAGAAAAGAAATGTCACTGTATACCTGCCACCAACACCGAGGACGCCAGAGTGCATGGTGAGGAGGTCAATGAGAACAGCTGACTTGGGCTCCACACTGTAGGCCTTCTCATACTTCACCTCTAGTTCCGCACCTGAGGCCACAAAAAATGCTCCATTAACCAATATGTCTCCCTCCGATCTCCAATTCCAACCTCTCCAATCATCTTCCGCCGTGTCCACCCGCTTTGTAACCTGCACAAACCACACCCTCCCTTTCATGCTCACTCTACTCGACATTAGCTATTAAGTATACTTAGACTTTGAAAATACGATAGTAATTATGGTTAAAAAATATTTGAAAATATATCAAACATCTGAATATCAAAATAATATAAAAATATAAAAAAAATTAAATTTTTAAAAAATATAATTTCAATCATGTTTTTAAACACTGTTTTTATAAATAAATAAAAAAACCAAGAGTTTTGTCAAAACTCTTGCTTCTTTATTTTTTAATTTTTCATTCTATATTATTTGGTCTATGGTCGCTCCAAATGATACGAAACGATTCATCTAACAGAACCCAACTAGTTTAAGATTAAGCCTTTCTTCTTATTGTAGTTGTACGAATTTGAATAATGTTAAATATATATATATATATATATATATATATTAAAAGACATAAACATGTTTTTTTATAAAATATTTAGTGTTTAGATTTTACTATTGCAATTTAAAAAAATATATTTTTAATTCTAATTTTTAAAAAAATATATATTTAATTAAAACAACTAAAGTTTTACACGCGATATAAATAAAAAGTAAATCCCAAAGACCATCAAGACACCAAACACACTCTTGGTATTATTACTCTACTCATTTGCTCCTGCTGTGTGCTTTATTCTAATAATTAGGATTTCGCACCGAATTTTCTGTTTTCTTCGAAAATGGCGACATACGGGTCAAATCTTGTTTTGAAAAATTGTCTCAATTATTATCTGTCCTCATGCCTGCCAACAAACTGAAGGGCATATTTCAAAAAGAAGACTTGTTAAAGACAAAAGCAAGAATAGAAATTGCTTAGAGATTGGAATATTTAGATATAAAAGTGGATTTGGGATTCTATTAAAGATGCGAACCAGTACCATTTTTTGTTTTTCTAGTGGCCGGATTATATGACGAGTAAAATCTTCAAAGGAAAAACTCCCAGCAGAAAATATATATATTATTATATACTAGGGTTTTCATGTTTATAAATTCAGCAATGATAACCCCACCTTGAAAAGTACTTGAAATCTGGTGATTGGCCATTAGGGCATAGGCCCATCAAAATGCAAAATAGTAACACCATTACAGAAAAGTAAGAACAAAAGCGTGAATCAGCAGTAGTTTTATTTTTACCTCTTTAGCATTGCGATTGGAAGGAGCTGTGTAACGATTCCCTTGGCTGTTAATGGTAGGGTTACCACTACCACCAATAGCGTACATTTCCCACTGTGTAAAATCATTGTTCACCACATGAATATACCCTCTTCTACATCTAGGCATTCTCTGCACCAACTGCTCACCAAAATGGTTGAAGGCTATGGTCACCTGCATCCCAGAGTCAGGCGAGTAATCATCACTATGACCTAGCAGCATAACCTCATTGTGATGGGAGAAAAAGTTGTTTGATATTGTGATCCCTGTGGACCCCATCACAGCATCAATCAGACCGTCCTTACAATGAGAAAGTGAGCAGTGATCAATCCAAATGTCTTTGGAGCCGAAGATGGAAATGCCATCACCATCCGACTTGGTCCGGTACCCAAAGTGGGTTGGGCTTGAACGCACATTAGTATTGCCTGCGTTGTGAACAAGACAGAGAGTTTGTCACCATTTCTCCCAGTTCTTGAGAGAGGGTTTACTGCAATTTTGGAATCTTAATATTATTTTAATCAATATCTCGCAGCTGCCCACACTCCAGGATCAACCAAAAAAAAAATACATTTTCAGTTTTCTCCAATTACCTGAAGAAATTTGGGGTTACTAGGACCCACCCACAATAAAGAAAGTAGTTAAAGATGAAAAGGTAGGATTCTAAACGGATCCTAAGTTCAGCTAAAAAGTTCTTTAGCATCTTGGATTATGGTAAATCCTGGATAAATTGCGCCACTCAGAAAGGAAAAAAGAAGAAAATAAAGGAGCAAATGGAGACAAAACTTTACCTGACTGAACACAATGATGAATGTGTATGTTGTGAATAATAACATTGCTTATATACTGCAGAGTAATGCAGCCACCACCCGAAATGTGAACATTAGCCCCACGTCCATCAAGGGTTTTATAGCTATTAAAAATGAGTTCTTGGGACAATTTAATGAGCATGTTAGTGGGAAACACAATCCAAAGGGGCTGAGGTTGTATCACAGCATATCTGAGAGTTCCTGGCCTTGGATTGACAGCATCATCATCCGAGGAGTCGGTCACTATATAATATTCACCGTTCTTGCCACCCATTGCGTACTGCCCGAACCCAATAGCGCAATCCGCCAGCCTCTGGCGATTGTTGGGCCAGTCTGGGTCACACTTCCAGCAATCATCTATGGGGTTACCTGTTAGGCATGTGGATTGATCTTCTTGAGACAGTACTTGTAGCGTTTGCCTTCTTGATACGGAAGCATTTACTCTTCTGCATTCAATGAAAGTTCAATTTTTAGAACTAGAGTGACCTTAACGACACAGTAGCCCATGAAAAAAATGAAAATACAGCAAGGATCCCGTTTAATCTTGAACCTGCAGGACCCAAAACAATTCATACAAAGAAATTTTGCAGCTGGGAACTGGAAAACATGAATGGAGTAAAATACAAAGAAATGCAGACAACTCAGTCAGCCAACATACATATATATAAGAACCAAGAACAAATTAAAACGACAGGGCTAAGTTAGACTCGGCATTGTACCTCTGAACTTCTTGAACAACTTCTTCAGGGTTGGGGTGTGGCACCAGAAGGGTGCGGTTAAGCATTGCCGACCCAAGTGGAGAAAATGAGCTAAGAATCAGAGTTAGGACAATGCAGCTTATTGTAAGCATTGTGTTGCTCAAGTTGAGGCTGGAGAAATGGGTGCTTTCACTGGAGCGTGGTTCTAAAGAGGCAGCGCTACAGCTTTCCAAGTTGCAGCATTCTTTTGGGATTTTGAATATTGTGACCTAAGTAGAAATGTTACTCTTAAGTCTTAAATGTAATTATTCATACATGTGTATGAGTGGAGAAGATAACCACTTTATCTCTTTCTCTCACTCTTTTGTCTTCTTTATCCCCATTAGTGTTTGATTTATAATCATGGAAACTGACCCTTTAGAGATTTCATTTGACAGGGGTAAAAAGGAAAGGAGATCAGGCAACCCCTAACAATTTATAACAAAATAATCATATACTAATACCAATTCCACTACACTGATCAAGTTTTTATCCATATGAACTTAATTTGGCGTATAATGATTCCTTAATTACATAGTTTTTATCCACAGAAATCTCTAGTTATGTGATAATTTATGGAGAAGAGAAGTGTGTTTATTCCAGTCTCATCCTTCCAAGTTATGTTGGAATTATTTTACAAGTCAGAATCTATTTTGATTTACATGCTCTCTCATAAACAATATATCATAGAGTATTAAAAATCAATTTTGTTAAATATAATTTTAGATTATTGTTCAAAAAATTAAAAAACTAAAGATCAAATTTAATATAAGAAAAAAAAAGTTTTTTCCACTTACACTATTCAAAAGACACATAAAAGTTTCATTTGATCCCTGAAGTTTCATCTTTTGATAATTTACTCCCTGTTCTTTTTAACTTTTACATTTTAGTTATAAAATTTTATTTATTTTGTACTTTAGTCCTAGTCATTGTGAAAGAATAGAGAAAGTCTTCGGAAAAGAAAAAGGAGAGAAAAAGCTTTTAAGTGATGAAATTTAGTCACCAATAATTATGATTTCAATATCTATGCATTCATCTTTATGAAATAAAGAAAAAACATAATGGGAATGGTTTCTATTTTTAATGATACTCGTAAACATAAATCAGGGCTTCATGAATTATATTCATTTAAATTGATTTTAAGTTTTTCTTTATATTAAAATATGTCTTTTGGTTAGAAAATGAAGTTTAGAGGTCAATATAATATTTTTAGGTTAAAAAAGGTTGAAATTTTGGTTTTTAGAGTACAAATACTTGAAACATATTCCTGAATCACTAAAGCCACCTCCAATTATAAGAAAATGTTGCAGACATACAACGTGTGTACATAGTCATTTTAAAAAATAAATTTTAAAAAATAAATTAAGATCATTTGATTGTTTTTTTTTTTTAAAAAAAAAACCAAGCATACAGGACAAGCCTTCCAGACCCAAGCACGCTTGGGTTTTGAATTTTAAGCAGACCCATTCTTCTAGCCTATATACGCCTGACTTTTTTAAAAAAGTTTTTTTTTAATTTGATTATTTTTTTGTTTTATATTTTATAATAAAATTATCTTTAAACAAATGTATCATAATGATATTTAAATAATTATCTAATGATGTCATAGTTCTTAAATAATTTTAGAGCTTTCTATGGTAATATTAATAATTACTTTTTGAATAATAATATATGAACCTGATATTCATATTTAAAAAAACAATTATTTATGAATATTGAGTAAAATATATGTTTTATTATTTTTTATTGTAAATTTTCATATATTTTTTGTTAGATTTCCTATTCTTATATTAACTAAAACATTTATGGTAAAATTTGTCGATGAATGATTTTTTGTTTTAATTTAATTTATTATATTTGCTTTTAATATTATGATACATTTTTTTAAAAAAAATAATTCTTCTGATAAAAAAATAAATGTTTTTGTTAAAAAAAAAACAACACATGAATACAAAAAGGGAATTTTTTATTAAAGAGATATGTTTTCCTCTTTATTTCAAATCAGTAGGATTTTTTTAAATATTTGTTTTATTTTTATTTTTATTTTTTAGTTAATAAACCATACTTCTAATAAAAATTTATTTTTTTAAAACAAAACAATATATAAGAATAAAAAAGTGAATTTTGACTAAAAATATATTTGTTAACTGGTGAATGGGGTGGGAGATTAAGACTGATGAACTTGGGTTTAGGAGTCTCTTTGATACTTAAATTAGCACTAGTGTAGAAGAAATAAAGCCTTAAAGGTTATGTTTTGATGCTTAGGTTAACATTGATGTTGAAGGAAAAAGCCTTAAAGGACTTGATAGCTTATAGACATTTATATAGTCATGAGCGACACCAACTTGCATGGAAACAATGTTAGAAATGGAAAAAATATTATGACACCTATCTTAGATATCTTTTTATGAAATAATACCCTCTAATGGTTAGTAGTTCAAAATTAAATGAAAAAAATGACGAAACAATGTTAGAAATGAAAAAAATATTATAACGAGGGCGACGCTTGGTCATTCCTCTAAGAGAGGGAATGTTATGGGGAGAGCATGTAGTCAAATTAAAGAGCCTGTTTGTTTTTGTGTTTTAAAAGTTTTTATAAAAAAATTTATTTTTTATTTATTTTTTTATTTTAAATTAATATTTTTTTATTTTTTAAATCATTTTAATATGTTGGTATTAAAAATAATTTTTTAAATATAAAAAAATATTATTTTAATAAATATTTTAAAAAATAATCATTATTATATTGAAAAATATTCATTTAACCCTCTTAACGAGGGAAACATATTGATTCTACCAAAAGGTAGATGCGTGACCAATTCGTTAAAAAAGGATGCACAGTCAGGTTAAATTGTGTGGGGGAAGACACGTAGGCGGATCATCTACAAGAGGATGAAGAGCCCAGTCATGTTGAGGAGGCACACCTATTCACTCCACCAAGAAGGGTGGACGTATGGGCAGTCCATTCATGGGGCACACAAGATTTAGCAAACCCAAATCTCAATTATGCCATTCCATTAATGTTCTCTTGGAAGATAGTATCTTCGATGTGTGGTCTCTGTGTGTGTGTGCAATGTACAAATTATATTCTTTTTATTCTTACATAGGCTAAATATCTTTATTTCATTGAGATATAGTTTGTTTTTTTTAATAAGCAATCCTTTTCAAACACGTTGATTTTTTTTAGCCCCCGTTTTGCACACCAAGTACTGTCTGGGATCTAAATATCTAATTAAGTGGTAATTATCCTTTTCCGATTTAACCAAAACCGGTACACATGACTGGGATCCTTAAATGAAATTAGTCCACCTTTAAAGAGTAATTGATAGGACATTAAATTTGTTTATTAATAATTAAGAGTTCAAGTTCTTTTAAATTATTGAAAGCTTATATAATTATTAACTTCAAAATCTATAAAATTAATCGAGAAATATGCAAGTTGGTACAAATATCTATATTAATAAAAAAAAATCAGAATTAACCATTTATTTTGGCTATAAATGACTGCCCAACTTATCTTTCCTTTCTTTTTTTTTATTTTTAATGGTCGCAATCCAACTTAAATACAATTTTTTTTTTTTTTTATGTTGGATTCAAAAGTTGATTACGTTAATTGAGGGAGCAATTGGGAGGGAATGAAGATTCTTCCCGGTTGATGCGGGCAGCAATGGACAGCCTATCTTCTTTTTATGGACAGAACATGGGGATTGGTAAAGCAAGCAAGAACATCTGCTATTAGCAAAGAAGCAACTGTGCTGCCTTCATGTCCTGTTTCCCTTTCCCGTCTCGGGGCCCTCAATTTCTGACATCTGAATTAATGTCTTGCGCAGTGCTCTGTTCTTACAGCATCCAGTTTTCACTGAAGAACTTCCTTGGACTTCAAAATCCTATTCCAAGTCTCCTCCTCCAACCAATTAGATAATAAACATCTTTCCTGTGCTAAAGTTAAAAATGGTTTTTAAAAAATAAAAAAAATATTATTTTAATATACTTTTAAATAAAAAATAATAATTTTATAAAATTTCCTAACGAAACTAAATATATGGTGGCACTGCATCCCAGTTGGAGGCACTATATTCTTTTTTCTCCTTTAAGAAAAATTGTAAGTAAATAGCATTGAGCAGATTGGATGTTGGATTAATTTTGGCGCCGTCGTGATCCAAACATTGTTAATAAAAATTTGAAAAAAATATTTTTTTTTTAAAAAAACTATGTTTTCGTATCTTTTGTCATTTTAAAGTTAAAAATAATTTTTAAAAAATAAAAATAATAATTTTGATGTATTTTTGAGCAAAAAATACTTTAAAAAACAACTATTATCACACTTTCAAACATTCAACGACTATTTAAAAAAAAAACATCTTGTTAGTTTTGATACACCGGTTCTGTTGCTAGCTTCATGTCTATTTAGGATTGTAATAGTGGTTATGGTTAAAAGTGTTTTTTATTTAGAAATATATCAAAATAATATTTTTTTTATTTTAAAAAAATTATTTTTGATATCAGTATATCAAAACAATTTTAAAATATATAAAAAAATATTTTTAATAAAAAAAAAAATTTAAAAATTTTATAAACACGATGCGATGTTCCAAACGGTTATTTGACCGGCTATCGAGGAATAAAAACTTTCCAGTCTTTGAAATTTTGTCCAAAAGCACTGGATGTGTATATTCTTTTCCTCAACAACATGCAAAGCAGAACATGGAACATTACTTTGGATTAAAAAAAAGACAAACTAGATATGTACCCCTTACTTATATATGATATCTTAATTTAGCGCTCTAAATTCTAATTTTAACAATTTCACCCTTGAACTAGCATGACTATTATAATGCTTCAACATCCCTTCGAAGTACTTCTATAAATAAAATTAAAGCCTCAGCATCGCTTATGCATGTATATAGTGCACATACCTCTAGTTTCCCATCAAAACACTTCGATTGATGAGGCTATTAAGAGTTCAATTATGTGAATTATATGAAAATAAACTGAAGAATAATATATATTATTGGAATTGGAGGTCAGACGCTTTGTGGATTTGCGCTGTTGGGATTTCATCTTTGTCAATCAAAGTATGCAGAGGGGTAAATTGCACATCTTTGATAACATAAAGGACTATATTAGCGAGTGAACATGTAGTTTTCCCCCAAAATGAAGAGAAAATTAAAGACATATACTTTATATTGGTGAAAATCTTCTGTTAATTTCAAGATTTGAGTACAGAAAATAAAAAGAAAAGGATCAAATCTCCTAATGCACCCAACAACCTCTTAAAGTTCATACTAGGAGATTATGATTGGCGGAATAATCGTCCCATTTTTTCAGTGAAAACGAAAAAGAAAAATTCCTCATCAAAGAAAGAGAAAAGTTGTTTTGGAGTCATGAATGAGAATCACTTTTCTGGACTGAAACACGACTTAGGAATCAGGAGTCGGGACTTGGTCTCGGAGCATTCTTCCATGCATCCAGATTCTCCAATAAAATTTATAAATTTTCAGGTATTGCTGCCCAAGTAAATTACATAAAATGCCCTTAAGTGCTATTTGAAATTGCGTTTTAAACCGTAAAAAATTTAAATTTTATTTATTTATTTTTTATATATATTTTTGAATCGTTTTGATGTGCTGATGTCAAAAATAATTTTTAAAAAATAAAAAAAATTATTTTAATATATTTGCGAGCGAAAAATACTTTGAAAAGTAATCACTACTGTATTCTCAAACACTCCACTTCCACCGGTTATCTAGCCATCGCTTTATCGCGGATCAGATCAAAATTAATTTTATTGACATAAAAATCAAATTGCAACTGTTATCAACGTGTTTTCTAAAATGTATATATTTAATAAAATTGATACGCGTTAACATATATCAATATTATCAAAATGATATTTTTTAACCAACTTAAATCGTGTGATTTAAACTACGTTTAATATAATATGATCAATTTGACAAGTCCAATCACAACCATTCGACCTCGTCAAAACCAAGTTTGACTAACAAAATTATAGACACTGCCGTTTTTTTTTATATATAAATATTAACATGACGATGTTCTTGATGGACCCGAGTCTTAAGGCATGGCCCAGCTAAATCAGTCAACCAGTGCAAAACCCGGTTTGCTTTAAAAAAAATATGCAATGTCGATCCAATGTTTTTTTTATATAAAAAAAATACTGGGATGACAATATTTTGAATGGATTCAGGTCAAACCGAGTACTGGGATGAGAACATTTTGAATGGATTCAGGTCAAACCAGGTTAACCTGCCCAACTCGTGACCTAGGTCATAGCTCTCACCAGGTTTAATAACTTTGTCTTTTGAAATTTATTTTTTGTTTAATTGAACTATTAACAATATAAAAATATGAGGGAGAGTTTTAATCAAAATTTAAATAAAAAATAATATAAACTTAAAAATACATAAAAAAAATAAGAAGTGTTTGACTAAGGTTACTTATAATTTATTTCCAAGCTTACTTATAGAAAAAATCAGTATCATTGAACTTCTCTCATTAAATGGAACATGTTGATACTAAGATTTGTTATTTTTTTGCCAAACTATTGCAAATGGATAACTTTTTCTCTGTATCACTGTAATGTGTTAGCTTTCTCTCTTCTTTCTCGGATGATGAATTGAAAAATAAAAAAAATAAAGTTTTGAACCAAAATAAAACTTAAAAAAAAATAAATGGAATGTACTAAAAAAATAAAAATAAAAGGATTAAAAAGAACTTTGTCATGCTAATTTAATGATTTGTCGTTTTACACTTTGATACCATATTTTTTTATTATGTTATTTTTATAATAAATCATAAAAAAATCAGTTACTAACTTGATAAAAATAGGATCCAATTAAAAAATTCAAAAAAAGAGAAGAAATTGTGTCAATCTACAGTATAAATGACTGTTACTTTTCGTCAAATATTTTATTGTTTGCCCTTAAAAAAAAAAATCGTATCGTTGCTTTGTATTTTCTTCTACTTCTTCTTCCTTTTGTTATAATTTTTTTTTTTAGTTTAACGTGGGTATTCAGGCCAGCTTGTGCGTACCTCGACTAATCCCACGGCCCCTGAAGTTAACGACTATGTAAACCTCCAGTGGCCATCATATGAGCAACCACAAGACTCAAATCTAAAACCATGAAAAAAACAAACCTCTTAATTTCAAATTCTTACCACTGAAATACCATCTAGATAGTTTATTTTGTTATAATATTGATGCTAAGAGAGGTAACAGTCATTTATAATGTATAGGGTCCCTTATGTCTGATTAAAAAGGCATTAATATAATTCCTAGATAATTTGATCAGCAGTGGGCTATATAGGGTCCCTTAGGTATCGAGACTTTCTCCACCCAAAGCACTGCACATGAGGCCTACTGAAGGGTTGCTTTTTGACTCTTGTGGCCTCGTAGATCCCACCTCTGACATAAATCATGCATGGTGGTAGGGTCATTTTCATCAGCCTTTGGTCAAATTTTACATGCCCGTAACAAGTCATAAATCCACCTCTCTCCTGAATTTCAACCAAAATGCGTGTATATTATGGAGGATATATGATTATAAATACCCCAAAAGTCAAGATTTCTTTGCTGGAGATGCCATCTTTCTCTCCTTGAAACTTATCCAGAATGGGACAACATTACTGGACTTTAGCTATTATTGTAATGTCAGCTATCCTTTTCCTCTGTTTCGATTCTTAACTGCAGCTGAAAGTCTCTGATGTTTGTTTGTTTGTCTGAAATTGAAATTGTATTCGTAATTGTTTTTAAAAATATTTTTTTATTTATAAATATATAAAAATAATATTTTTTAATTTTTTAAAAATTATTTTTGATATCAATGTATTAAAATAATTTGAAAACATAAAAAATATTAATTTAAAGTAAAAAAAAATTTAATTTTTATCAAAAAATATTTTTAAAATACAAAAACAAACAGACGCAAGCATGGTAGATACTCCCTTAGGGTCAAGGTTCTGCTTTTTTGTGTTTGGAAGTTAGGTATTTTTGAAGTTTTTTTTTTAAATATATAAAAATAATATTTTTTAATTCTATAAAAATTATTTTTAATATTAATATATAAAAAAATTACAAAACACAATTTCAACAGTAAAAATAAAATAAATAAAGAGAAAGTCCTGCTCACAGGATGAACACTTTGGTCCCCACTCTGGAGAGAAGGCAGCAGGTGCTGCGGTTCACATTTATGTTGTTATTTTGTAGGATTTCTTTTTATATATAAATAGAAGGTGCATTTATACTTCTTCTTCTTCAAGTATAATACATGTTCCTTTTCTTTAATCATTGTTGACTGTAATTGGTATAAGTTAGTATTGAGATCTTAAGTACCAGGTTATGGCATCATAGAGCAACTCATACATGCATGGTGCCATGTAAAGCGCCCTGTAAATGTTATTTGATGAGAAGATTAAAAAAAAAAAAAAATACAAGGCAGCGAGCGTGATAAAAGTAAATAAAATAGTAGTATTAAATAATTAATAAAATAAAATTGAAGCTGATCCATTTATATATATCCCCTTTTCGATTCTAGAAAAAAAAGAGCTTTGTAGGGCATTCATGTTATAATTAGAAGATATATGAGCTTTAATATTTTGCGTTGATTAATATACAGTCAAATTAATACCCGAAAAACATTAATTGTGTTTTTCATATTTCTACATATTTTTGCGAACATAATTAATTAGATATAGATATATTAATTAATTTTTTCATGCCATTATATATTTTGAAGAATTTTCTACTGCATATATATATATATATATAGAAACATATCTTCAAAAATAAAATAAAATTCAGCAACATATTTTGACCTCAAATTATAACCAACCAGCCTATTGGCAGTAAGTACGTACATTACAAACACTCTAAAAAACGTGGGGAAAATATTGTTTCCCCACGCGCTATAACTAAGTTTTATGGGCAATGTGGATTAACTGTGTCAACGAGTTTTTTTTACCTCTCTCTCTCTCTTTTTAATCTTGTCTTTTATGGGCTTGATTGGAGGCTAATTTAGCTAAAATTATTAACAAATAACAAAATTAAATGACAGGGAATTAAAATGAAACACGTGAGGAAGAATAACGGTGTTTTAGTTAGAAATTTTTTTCGGAATGTTTACCTTAGTCTTTTGTGTCCCTTTATTTTTTGAAGTTTTAGAAAAAATTAATTTTGATTAAAAATTTTATTTTTTTTAATTCTTGATTCTAGAAATAAAAGGAAAAATTACTGAATTCCAACAATAAAAAATAATAATAATAACATTAATTCTGACCATCAAAATAATTAATATTTATTTTATATAATAAGATGAGTTCAATTTAAATATTATTAAAAGTACTTAAAAAAATAGATTTGAGTTCGGAAAAATTTTTTATTTTTAGATAATTTCAGGTTTTGAGGTAGTTTTTTAGAGTTTTTAAGATCATAAATTAGTTTAATAAGATTTTTATGATATTTAAAAAAAATAAGTTAAAAAATAATTTTTGAAATACTTTGTAGTTTGAAAAAAAAACAAAATCAGCTCTTCCAATTTAAATGACTCACAGCTAATTTGGGGCCCTCCGGGGACGGGCAAAACAAAGATGGTTGGTTTATTATTGTTTTCTCTAATTAAGTTGAAGTGTAGGACCCTTACATCTGGGCACAAGCAGACAATACATCATTTAACTTTTTTTTTTTAAAAAAAAAAGAAATATCTAAAACAGACGACATGTTATTATTTTATTTATTAACAAAAAAAAAAAAATTAATGCCCAAGCACGTGAACCTTACTAAATTTACCAAACCCAACAGTGCATGACATATTCCTTTTTTTTCATTTTTTTTATTTATGCCTTTTTATGTCTTTTTTCAAAATAATTTTTTGTTGTAGATTTAAATTAATAATCATTCTCTTTTTTATTTATAAGTTTTTAAATAGCAGTTATGTTTTAATTATTTTGTATGCATTTTATTTTTAGAACAGGTTATTCTAATTCATTTATAATTTTTTCTTTTTATGTTTTATATGAATAGAAAATATTTATTTTTTGATAATATTTATAATATGTGTAACTTTATATAATGTTTTTTTTTTCTTTTATTTTATTCAATCAATTTCATATGTGTTTAATTCTATTATCATTTGATTAAATAAAAATTTAATTTTAATAAATAAAGTCATTAAACATGCACGGCCGGGTCAAAAGCCTGTAATGTGAGGATAAGTATCATTATTTATATATGTTTCTTGACTTTTTTAATTTTGTTTTTATTTATCTCCAATGATTGTTTTTTATTTATTTATTAGCACACATATTTCTTGATTTATTTGATTATATATATGCATAATTTTTTATATTTTCATTTTATTTTTTTATATAAAAAAACATATTGAAAAAACCTGTATTTATAATTTTTTTTTAGTAAAAAAATATCTAGCTCACATTAAGAACAAGCCAAATGACTTATTAGTGACATCTAAAAGTAATTTGGTTGAGGCAGAAAGAACGTTTTACAATATATATTTTTACTATATTTAGTTAATTAATTAATGTAATTTGAAATTACTTTTAACAGAGCCAGAGAGGACCACCACTTGACCCTTACTTTTGTGGAGGAGAAATAGAGTGCAGTTAAAAGTGGATACGCATGCCCCTCGGGGGATAAAAACTAATCCTAAATGTTGGAGCAGAAGGATAATTTCAATTTGCTTGGATTGCGGAGGGGAAGCTTTTTCCTGATTTTCAAGACGTGCTTGCTTCGATTGCGCAAATTCGCACGCTTAAAGACAGATAAACTAACTAAAGTAATCTGTTGTTCAAAGCAGCTTCTCGAAGTTGTTGGTCAAACTCAATATTTAGTATATTGTTTTATAACTTGCTCCCATGTGTAATTAAATAATGAAAAGAAAACTATTGCAATCAAAATTTAATTTAATTTAATTTACGGAGATCCATTACTGTTTTATGTTAAAAATTAATTTAATCAAATAAAAAGTAGATGATATGGTTTGAAATCCTCACTATCTAATTAAAAATATCTTGATACCATATAAAAAATCATTTTAACTTAAAATAAAACCTTAAATTATTATATGAGGTTCCAATATATTGTATAAGATTGTATTTGATGAAGACGCGAAAAAACTTCATATATAAATTGAACTTTCCATGGCTTCATTCTAGGTTGGTGGTGATAAAGTGATGAGTTGGTTTTCAGCTAATAAACTTGGCCACGTGACTAGATGTTTGTTTAAAAAAACAAATCCACTAAAACATAGGTGATTCTATGATACTTAAGTTAATAAATATAGGAGGATAGAATAATGTATAATTTTTTTTTTTAAAAAATAAAGATATAGACAGTGCGTCGATAGGTGTAACCTGTATATATATGGTGGTTAGAAATTGTATAGCCTAAATTGGCTTCGGTTGTTAATGCTTTGACTTTTGTGTGGCTAGAACTTGTATGGCACAGTCTAGTATGCTTGGCTTTCTATGACTATCTATAGTTATGTGTGGTCAATGATGGGATCTTGATTTTAGCCGGTGACTAGGTGTATTTATACACCAAAATCTTGAATTTTCTTCATGGAGAAGGAGACATATCATTGGTGGAAAAATTAGCGTGCTACCATTAGCTAGCCATAATGGCTTTGTTGGTTATTGTGTCATGCCATGATTATAATGTCATGCACACTATAATTATAAATGTTGGTGATGAGCAATGTCATTGGCGTAAAAATTGTCGCACGTGTGCGGCGTCGCGGCGATCATCCACCACTCAGGTGTGTCATCTGTCTAGGTAAGTATGGTAAAACAAGAAATTCTTGTCTTTTTTCATGGAAAAGGGAATGGGAGTCGCCGCCTAGTATTTTGGTCACTAGGAACCCTAACTAGTCTCAGATATTGGATACGGAGATTGGTTGCGTAAATTGAAGGTATTAGCACCCCAAATACGCCCTACCTATGGTAGGCTGCATTGTTTTAATGTCTGATAAAATCTAAGGTTTTGTTGTGTTTTCTAGTCGTTGGTCGGTTCTAAGGGTTCAAGAAAAAACCCTCCTCAATAAGAAGGTTCTTTATCTTATGGGTAAAAGCCTAACTGTTCTAGTGTCCACAAAAAGAAACTGATATCCGAAATGCGCCTTACGTGTAAGGTCGTACCCCGGATACTAAAAGACAAATAAAATAAAAAATTTTGTTGTTTTTGAAATTTTAGCCAACGTTCTCATGACTTTAATAAACTGCTTATTAAAGCCAAAATGCATGCTAAAAAAATAACTCTTTTTTGGTGTATGGAAAAAACAATATGATTTTTTAGCTTTGAGATACTTGGCTGTATGCACAAAAAACATTTTTCCTTTTTTAAAAAAATTTGTTTTTGTACTTTTCAAAAGTTGACGAAAACCATGTATTTTAATACCAGATTTTTATTTTTACGATGTAAAATACATACCGATATTAAGCAAAAAAAGACATAAATCAAAACGTGTGGAAATCACAAATATTGAAAAATATTTTTTTCTTTAATTTTTTTTTAAATGGGCTGGGCCGACCCGACCCAACAACATGGGCTGAGCCCAGCCCGTGTGAACAGTGCTCTTCACTGTTCACATGTTACATGAACAATGGAGGCGTGACAGGGACGACAAAGGTTGCAGAGAAGGTTGACCTGTGGTGGCGTCGAGGCGGTGCTGCTGGCGGTGGTGGTTGCAACGGTGCTGCTGGGGGCACGATGGCGCGCTAATGGCTTCTTTTTATTTGTTGTGCAGAGGCGAGAACCTCTGTTTTTCTTGTTCCTTTTCTTTTCTTCTTCTGCTCGACGAGCTGCTGCTGCTGGTGGCGATAGAGAGGAGGTGCAACGGTGGCGCTGTTGGGCTGAAGGTGGTCGTCCTCCCCCTCTGCCCCTGCCCCAGCCTTCTCCTTCTTCTTTTTTCTCTTTCCTTTTTTTTCTCTTTCTTCTTCTTTTCTGGTTCTCCTCTTCTCCTTTTTTCATAACATTGTTAAGCACTTTTTAAAAGGAAGGAACTATTATTATCTGCCTATGAGAAAGAGTTCTAGCCATAGTATTGGTAGTACAAAAGTGAAGGCTATACTCGTTAACATAAAAACTGATCAACACAGTTTAAAGTATTTAATAGAGTAGAAAATTGGAAGTCTAACTCAACAAAAATGAATTACTAAACTTGTCTCTTTGCCTTGATGGATAAGGAGAATATTATTAATGGATAAGGTATTTAACTTTGCCTCTTTAACTTTTAGAAAATTAGAGATGTAACGGCTTGTAGCTCCTTATCATGTTCCTTCGTGAAACTAAGGCCTCGTTTGTTTGATGAAAAATGGTTTTCTGGAAACCACTTTCCAAACATTCATGTGTTTGTTTGCTATTAGAAAAGTTGGTCAACGGAAAACACTTTCAAGTCAAAGGAAAATTTGGTTTGGTTTACAGGAAAATGTTTTCCTTTTATTTTGGGCAGAAAACACTTTCCAGAATTTATGAAAAATTTAGAAATATCATTATTTACTGATTATATCAAATTTGGTCCTCAAACTTTTTATTGCTATATATATTTTGTTTTGAATTTTTTTTTCAATTTCATCCTTTAGAATTTGATTTTTATATTAACTTTGGTCCTTATTTTTATGATTGTTATTTGCTTTTCTCTTATCATTTTTTAGTTGAAATTTTTTATCTATCAAATTTGTTCCTCATTTTTTTTATTGTTACTTATTTTATTTGAAATAATTTATGAAATTATAATTATAATTATTTTAATTTCATCATCTTTTAATTTTTTTTATTTGTTAGATTTGATCTTTATTATTTTGATTATTATTTATTTTATTTGAGATAATTTATGAAATTATATTTTTTTTTCAATTTCATTCTCATTTAACTTTTTAATTGGTAAGATTTGTTCCTCATTATTTCAATAAACTTGAAAAAAATAAAATATTAATAAGTTATTTTTCAGCTCATTTTCCATGACATAATCAAATACTGGAAAGTGTTTTCCAACTTATTTTCCATGACATTACCAAACATCGAAAAATAATTCACTTTTCCATAATTCACTTTCCAAGAAAATCACTTCCCATAAGGAAACCACTTTCCAGCAAACAAACGGGGCTTAAAGTTGTCTTTTTTACCTCTAGTACATGTAATGGAGCTGTATTTTATATTTCCTTTTGATGAAATGTAAGGGTACGATGTTGTTCTTGTATGGCTAGAAGAACATTGTTAAGCACTTGTATTTGATGTGAGAGCTATTAAAGAGCTTGAGTTTATCTAGTAGGAAGATTAATTACTCCTTTTTTTTTTAGTTTTATTAGCCTTGAAAAAATATGATAGGTCAAAGGGAATGGATTTGCTTTTCAGTTTTCTATAAATAGTGTCATTGATGAAGTCGTGAAAAAACTTTAGATGAAAATTGAATGTCCATGGTTGTTTCCTTGGTTAATGGTGATGGAGTGCTGGGCTGGCCTTTGGTTGATGAGTTTAGTTTGATGGCTAGATGTTTTCTTGAAAAGACAAGTCTCTTGAAGAATAAAGGAGTTTACTATGCTTAAATTAGTAAATGCAAGAGGATAAAATAATGTATAAGAAAAGAAAAATAAAATAAAGTTATAGAAAATGTGTATTTGAGGTGTAGCTTGTGCATGTGTTGGCTAGAAATTGTATAGTATGGCCTGATTGTGGTTGTGAATGCTCTAACTTTTGTGTGGTTATAACTTGTTTGTTTTTGCGTTTCAAAAACATTTATGAAAAAATTGAATTTTTTTTATTTTTTCTTTGCTTCAAATTATTATTTTTAGTATTTTTAGATGTTTTGATGTGTTGATGTTAAAAATAAATTTAAAAAAATAAAAAAAATATTATTTCGATACATTTCCAAGTAAAAACACTTTGAAAAGCAATTGTTATCATAACACCAAACGAGCTCTAACTTTCTATGGCTATCTATAGCTCAATGTGGCCAATGAAATTTGGATTTTGGCAGGTGACTAGGTGTATTTAAACACCTATATCTTTAACTTTCTTAATAGAGAAATAGATATACCATTGATTTAGAAATTGGTGTGCTATTATTGACTAGCCATAATGATTTTATTGGTTGTTGTGCCGTGCATGGATTGTGTCTTGCATGTTATTGGTGAAAATACTAATAATAAATAATATTATTGGTGTAGAAAATAATATATGCTCTATATAAAAAAAAATTATATGCACATAGAAAAAACTATTTGCATAAAAAGTTTGTGCGTGTGACTCCTAAGAATCTAAAAAAATGCATGGAAGGGTGTCCTAAATGGCTGGAATTTTTATTTTATTTTTGCGTATTATCATTCTCATTCTCTAATAAATAAGAATTATAAGGTTTTAATTAACTCCAGTATGGTAATATTTGGTCGTCCACAAGAAACTTGTTGCTGACTGTAATTATTATTGTTGTTGTTATTTTACTCAAACCATTGAAGGAGGATTATGACTAATTTAGCATAGAATAGATACGATTGTCTAAAGAAAATCCTCTCATTGTGTGAATATGTAACGTAAGGGGCAGTAAAGATTTTTACTAAAATTTATTTACTAAATGACGGAACTAAGAATTTCAAATACTAAAATGTAGGTCTCATAATATTTAATTAAGTAATTATAAATATAAAATTCAGTAATTGATAAAATATAAATGGTATGAGGTTTTATCAAATAATAAATAATTTTAGTAATTTTGTTTTTAAAAATACTAATATATACTTTCTTTTTTTTTCTTTTTTCTTTTTTTTGAAAAGGGTTACCTATAATTAGTAAATGTTAATAATTCCAAGGGAAACCAAGGCTTCGTGCAGACTAATTACGGCCCAATCAATGCAGTAGTCGATAGAGGAGGCCCTAAAACGAACGTTAGAAAACCTGAAGCCCAGACTAGTAATTGAATGATATAATTCAAAGTGGAGTTGGATTGGAACCACAGAAGCCTCAAACATAAAACACAAAATCTATCATCATTGGAACTTCTGAAATGAATTGATGAAACGATAATACTATAATTTGTTTTGTTTTTTTTTAACTATATTTGCGCAAAGGGCTGGAAATTATGCATACCAGGCTCGCTAATGCCAAGAAAAACAATTTGATTTTCAAAATTACTATAAAATTAAATTAAAAAAACTAAAATAAAAGATTTTTTACTGTACATCACTTAACATAATACTATTCATTTTCTCTCTCTTTTTTTTCTTGCATTTCTTTTAAAAAATATATGTTTTTTTCTTAATTTTCTGGAGGTTGAGCTTTATAATTTGTTATGGTTTACTTTTTATATGATTATTTTAATCTCAGAACCGGTGTCACAAGTTTGACATGTTAACCTAGGCTATGCTTGTTTCCCGAAAAGTGATTTCCGGAAAACCACTTTCCAAACTTTCCTGTGTTTGTTTGTCATTAGAAAAGTTGGTCAACGGAAAACATTTTTCAGTCAAAGGAAAATTTGGCTTGATTTTCAGGAAAGTGTTTTCCTGGAAAATTTGGGCGGAAAACACTTTACAGAAGTTGTGAAAAATTTAGAAATGTCATATTATTTACTGATTATATCAAATTTGGTCCTCAAACTTTTGATTGCTATATATATTTTGTTTTGAATATTTATTTTTCAATTTCATCTCTTAAAATTTAATTTTTATATTAACTTTGCTCCTTATTTTTATAATTGTTATTTGCTTTTCCCTTATCATTTTTTTATTGAAATTTTTTATCTATCAAATTTGATCCTCATTCTTTTGATTGTTACTTATTTTATTTGAAATAATTTATGAAATGTTAATTATTATTATTTTAAT